>Ga0114970_10000602_pt1 | contig 26982 bp, 21 predicted proteins | sample M_140205_XF_Meta_FD_87030 | JGI IMG/M metagenome (GOLD analysis project Ga0114970, IMG submission 87030) | Freshwater microbial communities from Lake Montjoie, Canada to study carbon cycling - M_140205_XF_MetaG | ecosystem: Environmental > Aquatic > Freshwater > Lake | place: Lake Montjoie...
ACCGCCAAGAACTTTCCGCCACCGTGACCGCACAAGTGGGTGACTTCTCCCTGCGTACCACCGGCCTGTTTCGCAATCCGTTGATTACACCCATCGACAAGTCGCTCTACGGCTCGACCAGAGACCCTCTGAACAGCGAGTTCACGGTGTGGAACAACCGCAAAGCGATTCAGGCTGAGTCCATTCTCACTTGGGACCGGACCGGTGCCACCTACTTCCACGACTGGAACAACCCCGACCGTGAGGAATCACCGCTGTCGGCCAGCGTTGGGGGACTCTACAACCTTTACCTAGGGCCCACCGATGCGAGCTCCTACTATTCTACCACGGGAGTTCTGACGGCCTTTACCAGTGGATTGCCTGCGGTGAGCGGCACTTATTCCGTCGTCGCTCGTGCTGCCGGGCGGCCACTTCCTGAGGTGAGAGTTGATTTTACTGCCCAGACCGGCCAACTGCAATCGACGGGCATAAGCACCCGACTGACCCCCTTCTCCAAAGCCTCAGCGAAAGTTGCCACCGGCAGGCTGTACCTCGAAGGAAGCTACGCCATAGACGCCGGAGCGAGTTTTGACTGGTACCGGCAGTTCAACACCTCTTACCCCATCCAAGCGATGGCGGGGATCGCGTGGGGCCTGACCCCCTTGTCGTTCCTTACCGACACCAACCGCGTGGGAGTAAGGGTCAACTACCGGGAATATGGCCCGTACTCCGGCGCCACGGAAGTTTCTAGCGGACTTAAGTTTCGTTTCACAGCCGAGCTGTACGCCGGCTACACGTTTTAGAACTATCGATTCTGAGGAGGATCGTATGAAGATTTCGTTGTTCAAGGCATCGGCGCTCGGGCTGATTGCCATTTCACTTTCTGCCCTACTTGTGGGCTGCGATTTACTAGGGTTGACACCCCCGGCTACACCGCCTGCGACGGGGACTGACACGGGAACGAACACGGGGACTGACACGGGGACTGAAACGGTAGTTGACCCCGGTACGATTTTCACCTTTGACGAGACCACCGCACCCACTTTGGCTGACTTCGGAAACAATGTTGGTTCCATTGCAACCGATCCCGCAGCATCAACCAACAAAGCCCTAAAAATCGTCAAGGGCACAAACGCACAAACCTGGGCAGGGACCACTGTATCGTTCGGGGGCCTCGCGTCGATCAAGAAACTCGTCTTTGACGCCAGTCATACCAAAATGACTGCGCGGGTCTATTCTCCCGCAGTAGGGAAGACGATTCGCATCAAGGTTGAGAGTGCTACCGACAATAGTGTTACCTGCGAAACCAATGCCGTTTCTACCCAAGCGAATGCATGGGAAACCCTCACCTTTGATTTCGCCACGGCTGCTACGGGTACTTCAGCGCTCGACTTCACCAAGAAATACAATAAACTGAGTATTTTTGCAGACTTCAACGTAACGCCCTCGGCCTCCGAGACGTTCTACTTTGATGACCTCATCTTCTCAGGGACTTTGAGCCAAATCCACGCTACAGGTATCAGTCTTCCTTCAACAGGGACAGTTGCTGTTGGTGGAACCTCAACCCTGACGGCGACCTTTGCGCCTACAGATACCTACACCCAGACCGTCACCTGGAGCTCAGCAACTCCGTCCAAGGCGACAGTCAACTCTTCCTCGGGCGTGGTCACAGGCGTTGCGACAGGAACCAGCGTCATTACCGCCACCAGTTCTGATGGATCATTCACAGCGAGCTGCACCGTAACGGTGGCGGCAAGTTTGTCGAATCTCGGGGTCTACTCTGAGACGAATACGGTCAGCGGATCACCTACGCTTGGCAATAGCAATGGATGGGGTGCGGCCAATCAATTGACCGTAAACGCTTCCTCGACTTCCGGTAGCCCAAGTTTAATTGATGGAACAGTGGACATTTCCATAACCGCTTCAGGTAGCACGGCTTCAGGAGCTTATGGTGGCATTTTGTTCTCCTATAGCTCTGGGTTGGATATTAGCGCCTATTCGAGCTTAGTTTTCTCTATCAATGCGTCAGGCTTTACCAGCTTTACGGACATGGGCATCAAACTGGAGAGCTTTACCGGAGGGGGTTACAATGAGATCGCCCTCAGTACCCTCACGCCGACCTCGATAGCCGGTGCGTGGAAGACCTACACGATACCACTGTCGTCCTACTCAAATGTGATCAAAACCTCTGCCAATAATCTTGGCTTCTGGAACTTCAAGGATAGTAGTGCGGTTCAGACTGCCGGAACCATTTATCTCGACAACATCTACTTCAAGCCCTAATCCCTCTCTGACCTAACTCTGCCCCCCGGCTCCGGCCGGGGGGCTTTCTTTCAACTTGACTGACCAAAAAGGACCATCCCATGAAACCAACCAAAATGACTCCTGTGGCGCTCGCGTTGGCGGGCGTGGTGCTGCTCAGCCTGGCCATGGGATGCGACCTCTTCTCCACGCCCACAGGACCGGGTAACAACGGGGCCAATAGTTCGTTTGTCTTGCGGCCGCTCCCAGCCGATTACTCGACTCGCAAGGCCATAGCCTACGAAGGCTATCGAACATCCAGCCCTCCCGGGACAGCAGCGACTATTCCCACCTCGTCGCAGATCGACCAAGACCTTGCCCTGTTAAACAAAGCGGGCTACGGCTTAATACGGGTATTTAGCAGCAGCACAGACGGTCTGTCCAAGCTTGTCATTCAGCGCATTGTGGCCCTGGGAATCGACATGAAGGTGCAGCTGGGCATTTGGATCAGCGGCCCTAAGGCCACCTTGGATGCAACCAACCAGGTAGAGATCCTAGCCGGAGTTCAGCTTGCAAAAGACTATCCGAGTGTCGTTTATACCGTGAGTGTCGGAAACGAAACCATGGTTACCTGGGGCATCGGGGTGCCAGTCATCGACATGAAGAACTACATCACGCAAGTTCGCGACGCCATCACCCAACCTGTGACAACCGACGATAACTGGGCGTTCTTCGCCAACGCGGACGGAACTAGCGCCATTACTTCCGGGACAGGTTCGTACTCTACAAAAACAATCTTGGGTGCTATCGACTACATTTCCATGCACTCCTATCCGTTGTCGGATGCGCACTACTCGCTTTGGGACTGGAAACAGTCATCCGTCGGTGCTTCGGCGCGGCCGGCAGCCATGATGGATGCAGCCATTGTCGACCTCAAAGCCACCTACAAAGCGGTCGCAGACTACGCCACTGCCCAAGGATATTCGTCACTTCCCATCGCGATTGGAGAAACCGGCTGGAAAGCCGTCGCCACTAACTCCAGCAACAGCGAAGAGTACAACATGGCGCACCCGGTAAACCAGAAAATGTACCTTGACCGCCTTGAAAGTTGGACAACCGGTCCGAAAAGCATTGTCTATTTCGAGGCGTTCGACGAACCGTGGAAGGGCGGTGACGACGGGTGGGGCCTGTTTGACGTGAGCCGCAGCGCGCGCTACAGCCTATATTCCACGTTTGCCACGGCCGACACCGTGACTCTAGGAGGACAATCGATTACCCTCCCCGCCAACGAGAGTGTCACCGCCAGTCTGACCTACACCGATGCTTCGGCGCTTTGCTACACGACGCTCACCGTCAACTCTCCTCCAGCCAACAATGAGTACTTAGTTTACGCCGATGCCTTGACGGCGGTATCGGGCTCAATTTCAGTGCCGGTGTCGGCCACCAATTGGTATGCCTGGAACAGCCCAGCGACGGCGACTGGCACCGAAATTACCACCGGTGGCGGCGCTGCCTCGAGCACGAAATATCGACAGGTACAGCCCGCACCCGCTTCGTGGGGTTGGGGTTACTTTCTGACGCTGGTTAACTCTGCGGGGTCTAACACGTACGCGGAAGACCTCTCAGCGTTCGCTAATGGACACCTGCACTTTTCCATCAAGACCACTTACCAAGGCAGCCTGAAGTTTGGCTTCCAGACCGGATCGCCGGTGGAGAACAACGCAATGGACGTGTACCTGGTTGTTGATCCGAGCTCGAACTCCTACGGGTATTCACGCGATGGGGCTTGGCACGACGTCAGCATACCCATTGCAACCATTGCTGCGAAAGCTAAGCCAGCCTACGCGCAACCGAGCTCGGCGAAACTCAATCTGAGCATGGTCACCCAGCCCTTTGTGATCAACGACGTGTTTGGCACGGTGGCTTCGGGAGGCACCGGCAACACGTCCTCCACAAACTCTGGAACTATCCCCGAAATTGACCTCGACAACATTTATTGGACGAAGAATTGAACCCAAACCGCGGTCGCCCAGGTGTTTTCCAGAAACACGCCTGGTTTACAACCCTTGGCGCCTCGGTCTGTTGTCTTGCGGTGCTCGGTGGCTGTGATTCTGCTACCCAGCCTTCCGCGGGAACGACCATAACCAACATTACGGTGTCGCCCATCACAGCGACGGTAGGGGTTGGGAACACCTTGCAGTTGACTGCGGTGATAGATCCTTCAGCTTCCAGTGCCAAGAAGTTAACCTGGGCGACCAGTTCACCAAGCGTTGCGCTCGTGAGCGAGACGGGACTAGTCACGGCGTTGGCGGGCGGCCTTGCCACCATTACGGCGACTTCGGCATCCGACAAAACCCGATTTGGCAGTTCTACGATGACTTTTGTCACCGTGGACGCCAAGAAACTCGAGTTGAAGCTCGCCCTCACGGCCGACGTCATCCTGCTGCAGGCCACGGGCGTGGGCACCAGTGTGGGCATGGTTCCTTTGTCGGTGAGTTCCTCCTACTCAGACGCTATTGGCGCGGCACAAATTGTGCACGGTAACCCGTCGGCAACCTATAACCAGGTTGACTCGGCGATCACGGCTTTGGGCACGGCGACAGCCACCTTTACAGAGGCAAAAGTCACCCCGCTGGGGGCCAGCAAGACCAGCCTTCTCGTGGCCCTTGCGGCCGCCACTACGCTGAAAAACTCTACAAGCGGTGGCAGCAGTGTGGGACAAGTCGACCCTGCGGCCATGACCCCGTTTGCGAACGCGATCGCGGTGGCAACCGCGGCGAGTACCGATTCCGCCGCAACTGCCGCTCAATACAATTCGGCGAGAACGACTCTAGAAACGGCGATAGCCACGTTCAAGAACGCCATAGTCGTCGCCGACAACCTCTACCTCTATGTCGATGTTCCCAGTGCCCTAAGCGGAACTTCGGCAGTCGTGAACGGCCTGACAAATCCTTCGCCCTTTGCGGGTGGCAGCCTGACAGCCCGCGCTGTTGCCGCCGATGCGGTGGAGGGTAACAACAGTTTGACGCTTAATTTGTCCGGCGACGGGCAAGGCTTCTCGTTTGTCTCGGCTGAAAACGACCTCACTCGGTACAGCAACCTTCGCTTCAGCCTCAAGACCAACAGCACCGACCCGAACTTTCGGGTAAAGGTATCCCTGAAAATGGTCGGCTTGGAAGTGCCTGTGAATCTCTACAGCCTTTCCCTCGTTGCCGACGGGGCCTACCACGAAGTGGTGATTCCCTTGAGCAGATTCACAGGGCTCAACCTTGCTGTGGTAAACGTTCCCTTCCAAATCATGGCCAGCGGAGGCTCGGCTAACTTTAGCGCACAACTTGACAAAGTGTATTTCTCGAAGAACTGACTTTTGGAGCCAACCTATCTCACCGGTAGCCCGGGGCGACACGGGCTACCGGCTTTAAACCTTGACAAGGAGCAAATGTGACCAAACAAGCGATTCGAGCACTCTTTGCTGCCGTGGTGCTGTCGTGGGTTTCCGGATGCAGCCTATTCAACCTTTCGGGAATCCACACAGCAACGGCCAACGATACTTTGCCCCACACTCTCACCGTCTGTGTTGTGCAAGGTTCTGGTGCCCTTGCTTCACCTCTGGCAAAAGCAACGGTCACACTGGGAAACTCCACCCTTACCACTGGCAGCGATGGCAAGGCCGCATTTCAAGTTTACAGCGGAGTGAGCTCCTTCAGCGTCGCGAAAGTGGGCTACACACCCCTGCAAGCCTCCACGACGGTGAGCGGGCGCAACCTGACCACCACGTCCACCCTCAGCCTCGAGCGCAAGCCGTCTACCACAACTGACACCTACTCCCCAGGGGTCGGCTGGACCCTCCAGTGGGCCGACGAGTTCGCCTCGCCCACCCTCGATGCTACCAAGTGGACGCCACAAGTGCTTGAGGCAGGTCACTTTAACAACGAACTGCAGAGCTATACTGCCTCACAGGAGAATGCCTTCATTATCAACCGCAGTGGCAACGATGGCGCGTTGGTGATTCAGGCCCTCCGTACCGGCTCGGGAAACTCTAGGGGAGACTTCACTTCGGCGCGGCTGATCACACATGGCAAAGGTGACTGGCTTTATGGAAAAATCGCCGCACGGCTTCAAGTTCCGTTTGGCCAGGGCCTGTGGCCGGCGTTCTGGATGCTAGGTTCCAACATCAGCGAGAACGCTGGGGGAACCGTCTCCTGGCCCCAGTGTGGCGAAATCGACATCATGGAAAAGCGTGGCGGAACTCCGGCGAAGGAACGCGAGAACCTCGGTACCTACCATTTTGCTAATGCCTCAAACGCGTGGGAATACCACACGGGAACTATCAGCCTGACCAACCCGCTTTCCAACGACTTCCATGTGTACGAAGTGGAATGGAAGGCCAATTCGATGGTGTGGCGGCTCGACGGAAACCAGTACTTCAGCCTCGACATGAGCAATGCGATGTACAGCGAGTTCCGCAAGAACTTCTACGTTTTGCTAAACGTTGCGGTGGGAGGGAGTTTCGACAACGGTTTTGATGGTACGTCGAGCTTCCCGCAGAGCCTGTTTGTCGATTGGGTGAGGGTGTACCAGTAGAGGGGCCTCGTTGCCAAACCTCTACACGTCGGTCGGTGGCGCGAGGTTTGCCATGCGGTCTTTGATTTTGAACCGCAGGATGCGAACCAGCGCAGACGCCCCCTTCACAGGAGGGCCTCTACCGCCAGAGCACCCTTCAGGTCAAGCTCGCCGTGGCAGTCGCTCCAACCGGTTGCCCGCTTCACCCGTAAACTAGACCTAACGCCGCGCCGGTACGAAAATGGAACCCGTTGGTAGGTGAACTCCAGGGCACCCTCGGCAGGCACTTCCTCCAAATCGAGCAAAACCGGGTGGAAATGCAGCTTGCCGGCTTTCCAGCGAAGTCCGAGCTCGCCCCAGCGGGTGAGAATCTCTTCTTTCACCTGCCCGGTCATACCGGGTTGCTGGGCACCGCCCTCTCCAGGGGTATGCGAATACGGGTCAAATGGAAAAGCCCCGTATTCCGAAGGCGTCTTGTGGTACCCCAAGCCGGCACGAACCTCTCGATAAAGCTGTTTAAGCTCTTCGAGTTGACTCGCGTTCTGGTCGGCAGCAGCAAAAACGGCTTCCTGAAGAGCCAAAAGCAACTTGGCCACCATGTGCCAATAGATGCATCCCAACCCCTCGTAGCCAAACATCGTGCCCGATCGGCCTGTGAAAGCCTTGTGACCAAGGAGTTTTTCGTAGGCTGCTCCCACCAACTGAGCGTCGGTACCTAAGTCGGCAAGCGCGGCCTCCACATCGTAGCGGTTCGAAAGGCTAGAGGCGAAGCGAACCGTCCCGTCGTCCTGTGTCTCGAAGATTTCCGACCGGCCCTCCGCGATCAGCTTTTTAACCGGAGCCAAAGCAAGAGTGGCTGCGTCCAGCCGGTTTTTTTCAAGAAAGCCCGGGAGCGGTCGGTCTGGGTAAAGAAGGTAGCTGCGGCGACGGGGTTCAAACAAATCACTGGCGCTCAGGGCCTTACCCAAGGCGAGCGCCTGTGCCGGCCCGAGCAGCCCGGAGGAAAGCACCGATACCTGACCTTCCAACATCGGGTAGAGATGGCCAACCTCAGCCGCCTGGGGGGTGAGGGTAAGCAGGTTATAACTGTGGTAAAGGCCATCCGCTCGTTGGCTGGCTTTTAGGGTGGCATCGATGAGAGGCAGCAAGTGGCTCACCAGTGAGCGGAAAAGACCCTCTGGTATCGTTACCCGCGGAAGGGCCTCACCGCGCCGATACAGTGCGTTGCGCCAACGTTCCAGTATACCGCCGGCTTCATCCAGCCAGCGTCGCCGAAGCCCCGCATTGGTGCACGCCTCAGCAGCCGTTTTCGAAGCCAAAACCTCGAGCTCACGGAGAGCCTCTGCGGTGGCTGAAGGAAGGTCGAGAGCCTGGTTCAGGCACTCCATCCCTTGGAGAAAATGTAAGAAACGCCGGAACGAAGCCGTAGTCACAATCGAGAGCCCATTGCCCACCAAGGCGTTGTTGGCGTCGTTCCACTCGGGGCGCTGGGTGTTGAGCCAGATGCCTCCCCCGGGCACCAGGTTTCCGCCCTTGCTGAGCACGATGGTGAGCAGCTTCTCGGCCAGCGTGGCCAGCAAAGGTTGACCGTCAGGGCCAGGAAGCAGTTTGCCGTCGCCCCCGAGTGCTGCGGCCCGTTTCATTACCACTTTGTGCTCGTTGTGGTCAAAATCGATGGTGACTTTAGGATCTTTTACCATGGCGGCATAGGTGCGCAGGCGGTAAGGTACATCGGCGAAGGAAAACACGGGCCTCGACCATAAGTCGAACAGAAGTCCTGGTTGAAACGCTTCAGCGGCCTCCAACAGCTTGAGAAGGTACACCACCTGATGGTCGCCCCAATAGCCGATAAAACTCCACTCGTCGTCTTCCTCTACAGTTTCCCAATCGATACCGTCGCGGCCGATTCGGTACGGATTATAGCCGTCGTTGGTCATGGCGCTCAGGAAGGTACTGATCAGGCTTTCTGCATACGCTGGCTCACTCCAGAGCAAGGCTTCCCAGTTTTGGAAGATATCACGCCAGTTGCCTTGGTGGTTGAGGACGCGGGCGCCTTGGTTGTCGCGCACGCGGATGTTGAAGCGGTTCCACGGCCGGCTGGGGTCGCCGTGTCGGCGGCTGAAGGTCAGGGGCAAGTACTCGCGCACCAGTCGCTCCAACTGAAGGTTCCCAGAGTTCCGTGTGGCTTGGAGCACCTCATCGCGTTCCAACCTTTTTGGAAGCTTGGTCAAAAGTTGCTCAAGAGCCTGCGTCAGCTGGTTGTTGCGGGAAGTCACGAAGGCTTTGAGGTCATACGCGTCCCACTGGGTACCCTTGGGGAACACGCCGCCGCGCATGATGTTGAAAAGCACATTGGCCGTGTGGTGCACAGCCGCCATGGGGTTGCCCGAAGTTTGAAAGCCATCGGCCTGAGCCAACAGTTCCTCCAGCCCCTTGGTGTTCTGCGTTAGGGCCTGCTCCAGCTGTTCCGGCGTACCCCAACCTCTGTCGAGCTTGGAGGCCAAATCGGCGGTGCGAGCCTGCGACAGCGGGGCGTCGACTACTTGGTACCAACTCAAGGGCGCTTTGCTCGTCTGAGCGCTGAAATGAACCAGAAAAGCACTGGTGCGTCCCCGTGTGAGGTTTTCAGCCACCACAGGCCGACCCTCGCAAAAATCTCTCACCTGTTTGGCCGATAGAAGGGTCTTCGCCTCGCTGAGACCCGAATGCCAAGCAACAAGAGCCTCCAAAGACTCTTTTGGCTCTGCGCGGTCCCACAGTTTGGCGTACATCGTGTACACACCCAAGCGGCCCTGGGCGTGGGTTTCGTTCCATTTGTAGGCGTCTGCCAAAGCCGAAGAAAAGGCGAAGGTGGAGTTGGTCTCTCCCACCGGAATCAGGTTGAGAAGGCCGTCGAGGACCTCCACTTCCACGGGAGCCTGACGGCACCAGAGGGTGACCTTGCGCACCAGCCCGAAGTTGCCGGAAGACGACCATTGCTGGCGAATCGCCAAATTGCCGTCGGGATGCTGGTCTTCCACAATAATTTTGGTACCCGTGACATTCTTATAGAGCACCCGCTGACCAGTTTGGTGACCTGGCCGGTTGGCAAAGGGTTCCCAAAGAACCAACTTGCCTTCTGCGTGAAACCGAAGCCAAGTGCGGGGCCCAGTGTGCTCCCAACGGGTATGGATTTTATCGACGGTTTCATAGGGAAAAAACGACTGCTCTTGGTCTCGTCTTCCTGCTGCCAGCGAGCCGTTGGTGGATACAAAGGCCCACAAGTCCGAATCGCTGGTAAGGGTGATGAAGAAGGGCTCCATGGCCTCAGCGTTTTCAATTCTATACCACCGCTCTGCTTCCAAATCGACAAACGAGCCGTGGGGTTGGGCTGCTCTCATTGGTTGTATTTCCTCGTCGCTTGCCTGTTGATGGCGTTGAGTCCCAGAATTGTGATGAAAAGCAGCCAAGCAATGGCACTTCCCTTTCCGATTTTATAGGCTTTGAAGGCTGTAAACATCAAGTAGAAGGCCGCAGTGAGGCCGGAATTACCGGATCCACCCATGTTGTCGTAGCCTCCGGTGAGCACGAATGGCTCTTCAAAGACCTGCATGCCACCGATGATACTCAGCGATACGGCCAAGAAAATGATGGGATACAACTGCGGAATGGTTATTTTCCAGTGCTTGATGAACCCGGAGGCCCCGTCCATTTCGGCTGCCTCGTACATTTCGGCGGGAATGGCCTGAAGTCCGGCCAGATAGATCACGGTATTCCAACCGATGAACTTCCAGTTCAAAATGGTGGACAGAATTACCTTGATGCCGAGGTCCTCGCCACTCCAACGGAAATGCGGCAGCCCAAACAACCCTAACACCCAGTTGATCAGGCCGAAGTTCGTATCGAAGAGGTTTCCGAAAATGATCACCACCGAAACGGTGCTGGTGATGTAGGGAAGGAAAAACGCTGTCTTGAAGAGTTCCTTGGCCCTGACAATTCTACTGTTAAGCAGGATGGCCAAGGGCAGAGCGATCACGTGTTGAAGCAGCGATCCGGTAATGAGGAGAAACACCGTGTTCACCACGGCCGAAAGGAAAAAGGGGTCGATGGTCAGCACATTGACGTAGTTGTCAAAGCCGATGAAAACCGGCGCCTTGTTTCCGATAAGCTTCCAGTTGAAGAAAGAGCTGATGATGGAATAGCCAATGGGGTACACGCCAAACACCAGAAACAGGATGAAAAACGGGCTGATGAACACGTAGGGTGCCCATTGCTGAGCCTTCATGCGCCTCTTGCGCTGGGCTAGGATAGTGGTGGCCATGGAGTTTTTTTATCCTTTCACCGCACCGGCGGTGAGCCCGGAGATGATCTGCCGGGAAAACAACATGAAGATGACGAGCAGAGGCAGCAGCGTGAGAGCGTTGCCCAGAAACAAGGCGCCCATGTTGTTATCCACGCGGCTATTGAGCACCGAGAGTGCCACCGGCAAGGTCGTCGCATCCACGTCGGGAAGCAGAATCAGCGGACCGGTGAAATTGTTCCACGAGCCAACAAAGGTTACCACGCCCAACACGGCCATACCGGCCCGAGCTAGGGGAAACACCACGCGCCAAAGCATAGAAAACTCGCCCACACCGTCGATGCGGGCGGCTTCGAGAAGCTCAAACGGGAGGGCGTTCTCCAGAAACTGCGTCATCAGGAAGATACCGAACGCGCCGGCCATGCCAGGGACAATCAAGGGAAGCCAAGTGTTGATCCAGCCAAACACGACCATCATTTTATAAAAGGGAATAATATTCAGGAATCCGGGGATAGCCATGGTGGCGATCACAAAGAAGAAGAGGGTCTTCTTCAACTTGAACTGATATTTTGAAAAGGCAAAACCTGCCAGGGTACAGAAGAAAAGAACGCTGACGGTGGAGAGCGTGGCGATACCTAGGCTATTGAGGAAGTTTGTGGCAAACGGTACCCGCCCGAACAACGAGGTCCAGTTTTCTAACAGCCCGGTGCCAAACCATAGATGCGGCGGAAACGCAAGAACTTCCTGCGAGCGCCAAGTGGCCAGAACAAACACGTAATAAAATGGAAACGCGAACACCAACGCCAACAGACCCAGGAGAAAGGTAGTTACGTACGTCGAGAGCTTCTTGAAAGGATTCATGGCGGCTCCTGAAACAAAAAAGGGGGAAAAGAGCGAACTCTCTTCCCCCACATGCTTACTGAATGGTTGCGATAACCTTTTTCAGTGCGGAATCATAAGCGGCTTGGGGAGTCGACTTTCCAGACACAACGTCGTTGACCGCACCGTTCCAAATTCCACCGATCACAGCATCATATTCCGACACCTTGTTTTCCGGAATGTTGAGGGCCACGTCGGCATAAATCTTGCGGACCTTCTGGCCACCGTAGTAGGCCACTGGCTCGTCCATCACCTTGTCGTTGTACACCGTGGTGAGGGCGGGGAAGGCGTCTATTTCTTTGAAGGTGGTCAACTGGGCCACGGGGCTGTTGGTCAGATACTTCAGGATTTCGTAGGCAACCAGCTTGCGGGGACCGGGAACGGTTTGCGGGATCGAGAGGTAGGTGCCACCAAGAGAGGCCATCATCTTGCCGGGCAAGTAGGCCACTCGCCAGGGACTCGAGCCATCGGCGCCAGCAGGCGACAACCAGGTGCGCAGAGTGCCACCAAACCAGGCGCCATTCACGATGCTGGCAATCTTGCCGTCGAGGTAGGCCTGCGACCAGGGTCCAGACCAAGCGCCGAGGTCGCCGTCAACATTGGCGGCCTTGACCTTCTGAACCAAGCTCAGCGCGTCCAAGAACTTAGACTTTGGTTCGAGAGGCTTGTTATTCTGGAACCAACCACCCTTCCCACCGTTCAACGGAATGGCAGAAACGGCAGCGGGGTGTTCAATACCGAAAACACCCTTAGACTTGTCGGTCAGTTTCTTGAGGGCAGCGATGTAGGCGTCCCAGTTGGCCACGTTGTCCATGTTCAATCCAGCGGTCTTGGCCAGGTCGGCACGGTAAAACATGACAGCCGGTGCGATGTCGACGGGCATGGCGATCAGGGCTCCGCCTTCGGTGGTAGCGTTGGCCACAGCGAACTTGACGAGGTCCTTGCTCAGCTTCTTGGCGTTGAAGGGTGCCGCATTAAGGTCGGTGAGTCCGCCTGCCTGCACAAACTGGGCAATGTAGCCAACTTCGAGAGCTTCGATGTCGTTGGTTTGCTCACCGGCAGCGATAACGGTGGTTAGTCGGTTGTGGTGTCCACCAAAATCAGAGGTTTGAAACTTGAGGGTGACATTGGGAAACTTCTTCTTGAAGTCATCCGTGGCAATAACAGCCTTGTAGGCCTTCTCGAGGTCGCCGTAGGCGCCAACAGTCACTTCGTACTTTTTGGCGGGGTCTATCGCCTGGCCGGTCAAGAGTGCGGTGGCAACCACTCCAAGAACCACCATAAAACACAATCTTTTCATGATTCCTCCACGGAAAAACACTTACTTGCACGGTGCAAGTTAACGCAGTTTCTACCCAGTGTTCCAATCTGTCAACAGAGAACTTGCATAAACTTTCTTGGTGCAAGAATCTTACGGTGAGGCGTTGACCTACGCGCAAAACCAGAGTAAATCGGTAACACCGTGAAAACCAGTCTGCTGTTGATGGCCATAGCCTTGATGCTCACGTGCGACTCGCCGCTGTTTGCTCAGTCAGCTTCCGCAACCAGGACGCTGGTGTGGAGCGACGAGTTTAGCGGCACAGAAGTCGACAAGGCAAAATGGGCGTTTTCCGTCGGTGGCGGCGGCTTCGGTAACAATGAAATGCAATGGTATTCCAACAAACCCGACAACAGCTCGGTTGCCAACGGAGAGTTGCACATTGTGGCTTTGAAGCAGAAGACCGCGGGGTGGCCCTACACGAGCGCTAAGTTGACTTCACGCCAAAGCTGGTTGTATGGCCGGATCGAAGTCAGGGCCAAGGTACCTACCGGCGTGGGGAGTTGGCCAGCCATCTGGATGCTTCCCGATGCAGCGTTTATCGACATCGCAGCTGGGCCGGTTGCCTCCTCTTGGCCGGCGACGGGCGAGATCGACATCATGGAGCATGTGGGCTTTGAGCCCACTATGATTGCGCAGACCTTCCACACGGGCGCCTTCAATTTTAAGATTGGCACTCAGAAGGGTACGCGGCAAAATAGAGCCGACGCAGAGACGGCTTTCCACGTTTATGGCCTCGACTGGAGCCCTGAGAAAGCCGACTTACTCCTCGATGGTGAGGTGGTCTATACTTTTCCCAACATGCACAAAACCGTTCAGGAATGGCCCTTCGACAAACCTTTCTCCCTAATTCTCAATATGGCTGTCGGCGGAGACTGGGGTGGTCAGCAAGGTATCGATAACGCCTCGCTCCCCTGGACCTTTTCCATAGACTGGGTGAGGGTTTACAGTGCAGACCACTAACCCAACTGGTCAAAGGCGCAACAACCTTGCCGTGTTGGCCCGTGCCGTCTGGAAAAATCCCGGTATCAGCCGCAGGGAGTTGGTGGACCAATTCGATATCGATGAATCGAGCGTTTCGCGGTTAGTCGGTCAATTGCTCAGCTCCGGCCTTGTCGAGAGTTCCGGTACGATTGAAGGTTCCTCGACCCAAGGTCCCGCGCCCGGGGGGCGCCGTCGTATTGCCCTCAAAGTTCGAGAGGATTTTGGTCAGGTGTGGGGGCTAGCTCTTTGGCGCGACCGCATTCGAGTCACCATCTGCAACCTGCAGGGAGAAAACATTGCCACCCGCGAGGTCTCTCTTGCACCCTATCAAGGTGACTGGGCTGGGCACGTGGATCACGCTCTCAGGCTGGCCGGTGACCTGGCCAGCGAACAGCACGCTGTTACACCTTTGTTGGGCATTGGAATAGCCGTCCCGGGTTGGATCGATTCCAGCGCTTCGATAGTGATGCGTTCGGATGAGTTCGGGCTGAAGCATACGCCCTGTCCGCGGGAATGGCCATCTCACCTCCCGGTCCTTTGGGAAAACGACGCCAACTGCGGCGCTTGGAGCGGGCTAGGTCGTGGTCAGCCGACTGCCGACGAGTTGTATGTGTTGGGACGTTTTCTCGAAAATGGACCTCTGGGTTTTCCCAGCGAACTTTCGGTAGGATTTGGTCTTGTTGTCAACGGACAATTGCATCGCGGTTGGCGACACGCAGCGGGCGAGTTTATTTCTGCACTTTGGAAGCCTGGAAGCCGCTCCGCCTATGGTTTGGACGACGACACCTTCGGGCAAATCCGTTCTGAACCTCAAATATTTTTGGCGACCCTTGGGGAGATTCTGCGCAACCTCCGTTTTGCCACGGAACTTTTAGACCCGCAAACCATACACTTAGGCGGTGACCTGAAGCACCATTACTCTGAGGTTCTGAAAGCCTGCGATTTGGTGGCCTGGCCGGCTGGGAAGGCCCTTTTGCACCCTCTACCGACCGGGATCGATGAGGTGAGCCTCGGTGCCGCGCTGCTGGTACTCGAGGAGTTGTTCCAGTTCCCTTCTCCCGAGCGACCAACGCTTTTCCGCGGCTACGGAACCGGCGTCAACGATCCCCTCTGGAGAGGGGTTCCTTTCGACAGTCTTTTTTAGTCACGCCTTCTCGTGGCTGGCTGGTAAACCAGCGAGAACTCTGGGGTCAAGAACCTTATCCAAGTCCTTTTGCGACAATAGTTGCTGCTCGAGGACGAGCTGGCGTATGGTCTTATTTTCGTCTAAAGCTTGCTTGCTGAGTGCCGCCGCACGGTCATAGCCGATCACCAAGGCCAACGGCGTAACCAGTGCCAGCGACCGTTCCACCTGCTCTGTGGCACGTTGGGTGTCGGCTTCAATGCCAGCCACACAACTGACAGCCAAAGTGTCACAGCAGTTCGTCAGAAGATCGAGAGAGCTCAGCACCTCGTGCGCCAGAAGCGGCATCATGATGTTCAGCTGGAGAGGCGCGTTTTGGCCGGCGATGGTGACGCTGAGGTGTTTTCCCATCACATGGGCACAGGCCTGATTCAGCATTTCCAGGATCACCGGATTAACCTTGCCAGGCATAATGGAGCTTCCGGGTTGAAGGCTGGGTAGACGGATTTCGCCAAAACCAGTGCGTGGTCCCGACGAGAGCAGACGCAGATCGTTGCCGATCTTGAGCAAGCTGGTCGTCACTGTATTGAGCGCACCCATCAGTTCCACTTGTGAATCTCGGGCAGAAATGGCTTCGTAAAGATTCGACGCCTGACGGAAAGGAACCCCAAGACGTGCCTCAAGGTGGGCTGCAACATTGGCTCCAAACTCCGGATGGGTGTTGAGGCCCGTACCAAGGGCGGTTCCACCGAGAGCCAGTTCCTCAAGCCTAGTGAACGTCGCGCGAACCCGGTCGGCTCCCAAGCGAATCTGGCGCGCGAAGGCTCCGAACTCGTTTCCCAGCGTCATCGGAACTGCGTCTTGGAGGTGGGTTCGGCCAATTTTCACGATAAAAGCAAACTCGGTCGCCTTAAGTTCAAAGGCTGACGCCAGTCTGTCGAGGGCCTGTGCAAATCTCTGAGCCTCAAGCCGGCAACTCACATTGAGGGTAGCAGGAATAACATCATTTGAGCTTTGACCGAGGTTAACCTGGTCGTTGGGATGCACCGGAGTTTTACCGCCCCGGTTTCCACCAAGGATTTCGTTGGCACGCCCGGCAAGGACTTCATTGGCGTTCATGTTCCACCTGGTGCCGCTACCCGTCTGAAAAACGTCAAGCGGGAACTCGCTGTCAAAGCTGCCCTCAAAAGCTTCCCTTGAAGCCTGATCGAGAGCCCTAGCGACCTCCGGCTCAAGCAATCCGAGCTCGGCATTTGTCTGGGCTGCCACACCCTTGACCAAGCAAAGGGCCCGCAGAAATGGCAAGGGAATGCGATGCGCCGAGACCTGAAAGTTGCGGCGTGCCCGCTCGGTCTGGGCACCCCAATAGCGTTCCTGGTCAACTTCGATGGTTCCCATCGAGTCGGTTTCCGTGCGGGTTTTCATTCTGGCGATTGTAGGCAAGGTTTGCATGCATGGCAAGAATAGGCTAGAGTCTCACTACCTTGGGCCCACTTCAGAAACTACCGCAATGGCTTGACCGCAATCTCTTTCTTGCTGACGAAACGGAGGACCCGTTAGCCCGCATAGCGAGAGTTTTACGCGTTGTGGTGATTCTCGTCACGGTCCTGATCGAACTCTTGGCAGGGGCTTGGGCAATTCAGGTACGTCACGCGAATATTGCTTTGCTTCATATAGTTTTAGCTTTGGCCTTTGTAGCCCTCGTGCTCCTGCTGCCCAAAAGATCGGACGCTAAAAGGGTGAGCGTACTGATGGTCCTTGGAATCTTGCTCGCCGCAGCCCTCAGTTTGTACGACCTTTCGCCGACCCTGTTGGTCTGGTGTTTGCTCGCTCCCTCGGGTCTGCTCCTGACTATAGGCCGCAAGAGCGCTTGGGGCGCGCTGGCTACAGTGGCCGGTGGCGCTCTGGCGCTGAGCGTAACCTCTGAGATGAACCTTTTGTTCTGGGCTGTGGCAGGGGTTGTGGGAGCTTCGGGCTTTTTGGTCCTTGCCGCCATCGTACTTCGGTTGCTCGAGGCGACCTTTGCCTTCAATCAGGAGCGCAACGGAATCCTTGCCGAACACTTGGAAGCCTCGAGGTCAAGCGAATTGCGGTATGCCAACCAAACCAAGTTCTTGGAAGCCCTGCTCGACCTGATACCATTTCCTCTGTTCTCCAAAAGCATGGATGGTGTCTTCTTGAACATTAATGCTTCCTTTGGCGTCGTTTTCGATGTAGTCCCCAGTGAGGTCATAGGAAAAAATAACCCCGACTTTCTGGGCGAGCATAACGCAGGCAAGCTGGCCAAAATCGAGCTCGAGGTGCTCGCCCGCGACTCGATGGCCGCGGAAGAGACCAAGCTGCTCCACCCCGATGGCCGCATGCACGATTTCATCGTGTACATGAGGCCTTTTGTGAACACCCTGCAGTCCAATCAGGGCTACGTCGGAGTACTGATTGATATTACGGATCGCAAGCAAAAAGAGCAGAATCTCATTCAATTGAATGATACCAAGGACCAGTTGTTCCGAATTTTGAGTCACGACCTGAGGGCCCCCATCGGAAAGATGAAGCAATTGCTCGAGATTTACATCGAGGACCCGGGCATCTTCGACCGGGCCACCTGGGACACTGTCTTCCAAGACATGCGAAAAACCAGCGACAGCCTGTTTCAGCTTCTCGAGAACCTTCTGAGTTGGGTCCGCAATCAAAAAGGCGAAGACGAGAGTGTGTTCGAGCTCTTTTCGCTGGAGCCTTTGGTCGTTGACATCTTCAGCCTGCAGAAGCTCATCGCCAACGAAAAAAAGATTGAGCTCCATCACCACATTGAGCTCACCTCACCAGTCATGAGCGACAAACAGCTTCTTTCTACCATCATTCGTAATCTCGTGAACAATGCCCTCAAGTTTACCCGTATCGGCGGAAAGGTAACCGTTTGCGCCGGTGAAACCGAACACGGGATTTGGGTTAGCGTGGAAGACAGCGGTGTGGGGATGAACGCCGAAACCCTTACCCGGATTTTTGAGAAACATGAGCGGGTAATCACCTACGGCACGGCCAAGGAACACGGGCAGGGTATTGGGTTGGGCCTCTGTCTCGACCTTACCACAAACCTTGGCGGCCAACTGACGGCAGAAAGCGTCGAGGGTCTTGGGACAAAGGTCACCTTGCGCCTGCCCACGACGGAGCTCTAGGAAATCGCCGTGGCAGCGCTCCAAATCCTGGGCATGAAACACAGTGGCAAGAGCACACTCGGTGCCTTGGCGGCCCGAAGACTCGGTTGGGACTTCGCCGATCTGGATTACCTGTTGGAAAAAGAGTACCCCGGAACGCACAGGCTCAGTGCGCGCGAAATCTACCGCGAACTTGGTCAAGAGACTTTTCAGGCCTACGAAGCTCGGGCCGCTTTGAAGGTGGTACCGCTTCTGGAAAAGGGGTCCTTTGTTCTCGCGTGGGGTGGTGGGACGGCTACGAATCCCGCTGCAGTACAGGCTCTACGGGACTACGGGGTCTTGGTGCTGCTGGAAGAGCGATCCGAACTCCTGTTTGAGCGCATTGTTCGCGGCGGGCTTCCGGCCTTCCTTTCGAAGCAAAACCCCTGGGAAGATTTCCAGCGCCTTTATCAGGAACGGATGGCCCTCATGGAAACCTTAACCACCAACCGCGTCACCCTCGGAGGGTCGACCATCGAAGTCGCCCTGACAAAACTTTTGCAAACCCTTGAAGGAGAACTCCATGCCCGGCAGCAGTTTCGGACACCTCTATAAACTCAGTACTTTTGGCGAATCTCATGGTGGTGCAGTAGGCGTCGTCCTCGACGGGGCGCCTCCGGGCCTCGAACTCACTGAGTCAGATATTCAAAAGGAGCTTGACCGCCGCAAGCCCGGCCAAAGCTCGGTTACCACCCCCAGGCAGGAACCCGATACCATTCACCTGATGAGTGGCATTTTCGAAGGTAAGACCACTGGTACGCCCATCCTGATGATTTTATACAACAAAGATGCGCAATCGAGCGCCTACGACGATATCAAAGACATGTTCCGCCCCGGACACGCCGACTTCACCTACTTGAAAAAGTACGGAATGAGAGATTACCGGGGCTCCGGGCGAGCCTCGGGCCGCGAAACGGCGGCTAGGGTGGCAGCGGGTGCTGTGGCTAAAAAGCTGCTAGCCCAAAGAGGCGTCACCATCGTAGCGTGGACCCAGCGGTGCGCGGGAATCAGTTGCCAAACGGTGGACTACTCGGTGATCGAGAAGAACCCCATGCGGGCTGCCGACCTCGCAGCGGCCGCCAAAATGGTACCCGTCATCGAACAACTTGCCAAGGATGGCGACAGCGTGGGAGGCATTGTTGAGTGTCGCATTACAGGTGTGATGGCCGGCCTTGGCGAACCGGTGTTCGACAAGCTCGAGGCCGACCTAGCCAAAGCCATGATGAGCCTCGGTGCGGTAAAAGGCTTTGAAGTGGGTCTGGGGTTTGGCTGTGTCGACCTGCATGGCAGCGAGCATAACGACGAAATGGACAAGGACGGTTTCCGTTCCAACAATGCGGGGGGCATCGTAGGGGGCATCAGCAACGGTGAGGATATTGTCTTCCGAGTCGCCGTAAAGCCCACCAGCTCCATTAGCAAGGTACAACATACCATCGACACCAAGGGTACCGAGATGGAAATTAGCACCGTAGGTCGCCACGACCCGTGCATCTGCCCCCGCTTGGTGCCGGTCGTCGAGGCGATGGCCGCCATCGTTCTAGAAGACCACTACAAACGGCAGGCCTCGCTGTTCACCTAAGGCAAAAAAAGAGTCCGACCCTCTTCCAGGTTCGGACTCTTTTTTTGCGATTTGTGGCTTATTCGTCGCTAAGGGAGAAGTCGTCCTTGGAAGCACCACACATCGGGCACACCCAGTCGTCGGTCAGAGCTTCAAACGAGGTACCCGCCGCAATATCGTTGTCCGGGTCTCCTACTTCAGGGTCGTAGATGTATCCACAAACATCACAAACGTACTTATGCATAATTCCTCCAATATGGCGTCTGAGGAGAATTATAGGAGTTCGCTTGGCGATCGTCCAGTCAAAAAGAGGGCAGGGTCTTTTTGTTTTCCATACCTTGCCGTGTGATGGCGAAATCGTAGCGCAGCGGATCCTCCGGGCAGAGCTCGCGAAGAACGTCGGTAATTGCTTGGCAGGAGTTCCGGTCGGCCGAAGCCCGTTGGGTCAGACCCTCGAGACGTGCCCACTGCAACACGTGTGTGTCGATGGGCATGAACAAACCTGAAGGCTCCAAGACGCTCCAACCACCCGGATCGATGGAATCTTGGCGGACCATCCAGCGTAAGAACAAATTGAGCCGTTTGAAGGCGCCCGTGGAACCTTCTACCGGCACCAAGATGCCAAGGTCGCGTTCCTTGGCGGTGAAAAGTGCCGCGAAGGCTCGCAGGCCTTCCCAGCCCCTTGCTCCGCGACCATAGGCGGCTTCGAGACTACCGTGCTCTCGGAGCACCTCGCCCACGCCGTCGAGCAAGCAGGACACTTGGTTTCCCGAGAAAAATCGGTACCGGAATCCCGCCAGTTTTGCCCGCCAACCGCCCGGTGCTGTTTCCCTCACACGCTCAGCGATCGACGTACCCAACGTGGCCAACACGGATCTTGCTGCGGGGATGATGAGAGAGGCTCGCCCCAAGGCGAGGGCCGACACGACCAACGCCGCCACTTCGCGGTCGGCCACAGTCTTGATTTCCCGTACCAAAACCAAAGGATCACTCCCCAAATGCTGGGGTTGATGCCAGCGCCTATACAGCGCTTCCAATCGTTCAGCGAGTTGGGGTGCGCGCGTAGCCGAGCATCCTTTGCAAGACCGCGAGCAGTTTTTTTCCGTAGTCGACATCGCTGGCCCAAGTTCCCGCCAATTGCCACACGGTGGGGGCAATGCCCCGGCTAACATAAACAAGGCGCGGATTGACGGGAGGACTTTGCAAGGGGAGGGTCGAGGCATAGTATTTCAGGTGTTGTACCTGAGCCCTTACGCCTTCTCGGGGAGATCCAAAGGTAAGAGCGTTCGTTCCTCCATCAACAGCTCCTAGTCCGGCAAAATTGTATTGTCCCGACCGCACCTGATTGCCAAACCTGAGGTAAGAAGTTTCCAGACACATCTGGGCAAAGGCGATGTCAGGACTCACGTTCTCTGCCGACGCCTCCTCCTCGTAGAGAAGGGCCATGTTCAGCGAAAAACCTGGGCTCAGGGTTGGATTCTGAAAAAGCAAGAACTTTGCCCGTTCAAGAGCCGTTAGGGCGGGCGGAGCCATCACAAAAGGATTCAGCACCAGGGACGGTGCCTCGACAGCGAAGCTCGACACCGCAAGACAGAGGTAGACGACTAGGCAATCTGTGTACCGGGTCTGCACTCGAACCACCTCTTCCCCGGTGGCCATCCTAGCAGGCTTGGTTCATTCTGACAAATACTGCTTGCCAAACGCAAGAAACTCGCCTACATTAAGAGCAGTTTTTGTGAAAACTAGTACAATAAAATGCGTGGAACCCTTAATAAAGAACTAGTCATTCGTCTATTGAAGTATAGGCGCATTCTCACCCAGCTAAAAAGCCTCGGTTTTGAAAAGGTGTTCTCGAACAACCTAGGAGATGCGATTGGAGTAGCCCCGGCACTAGTTCGCAAAGACTTTTCATTGTTAGTGCTTGGTGGCAACAAACGCGGTGGCTACAACATCGACTACCTTTCGGAGCAACTGGGGCTGATTTTAGGCAAAACCAATGAACAAAAGATCATCATTTTGGGCATGGGCAAGATTGGTACGGCCATTGCTCAGTATAAGGGGTTTTTACAGGGAGACTTTGAGGTTGCTGCTGGGTTCGACGTCCGCCCAGTCGGGTTGCCCGAGTCGCTTTCTCTCAAGGTTTACCCCATCGAGGAGTTGGCGGCCTTCTGCAACGCCAATAGCATCCAGGTGGCCATTCTGGCGGTTCCCGAAGAGGTCGCTACCGAAAGTCACAAGTTGCTCAAGGACTCCGGCATCCGAGGTATCTTGAACTTTACACCGGTCGAATTGAAAACCACCCCGAATTGTATTATTCATAACATCAACATCGGGGTCGAAATCGAAAATCTGTTTTTTCAGGTGATTCGCAACGGCCTCAGCGGAGCTTAATCATGGACTCTGACCCCACTCTCAAAATTCTCAAAATGGTGCAGGAAGGCTTTCTGACTGCCGAGCAAGGTCAGCGCCTCATCCAGGAGTTGCAGCAAAACCCGCCGAAAGAAGGACCCCACGGGTCAAATCACGAAGGGTCCCGCGATCTTCCCAAAGAGGAACATGCCGACCCCAGTGCCGACCTTCTTCGTATGGTTGAAGAGGCCGGCAAAACCTTTACCAAGGGCTTTGAACAACTGTTCGGTTTTGCCAGCCAAACCGTCAAGGATGGCTTGGGCCTAGGCCCGCAGAATGTGGTGCTCAAAGTACTTGTGCTCGACACCAGCATGGAGCGCTATCAGGTCACCATTCCGCTCAAAATCTTCACGGCGCTTAAGCCTCTGCTTATGTCCAAGCCCCCGATGATCGTCCACCCCATTCAACAGATCGATTATGAAGCACTTTTCCGCAGCTTGGAATCGGGCGAAACCGGGAAGGTTTTTGAGTACCTGGACCACGACAAGGGCGACCGTTTCGAGGTTTGGGTGATCTGATATACTCAGGGCCAGTATTCTGGGGGCTCTGTGGCACTGATCGGTCTACAAGACATTCACTACACTATCGGGGGCCTCCAGTTATTTGCCGGGGCCTCGCTTCAGCTTGAAGCCGGCGACAGGCTTTGTCTGGTTGGCCGCAATGGGGCGGGAAAATCAACATTGATCCGCCTCATGCAGGGTTTTCTAACCCTCGACAAGGGCGAAATTAGCCGGCAGCAGGGGCTTCGGCTTGCAGCCTTAGATCAGGAACTCCCCGAAGCCCCCGGCAAGTCTGCTCTCGAGGCCGCCCTCGAAGCCTTTCCCACCTCGGACGAGCCTTGGGAACAGGAACACAAGGCAAGGCAGTACCTTAGCAAACTCGGAGTTGACCCAGAGGGCGACTTCACAAGCCTTTCGGGCGGCAACAAGCGCCGCGCGGCCCTAGCCGGCGCGCTGGCCTGCGAGCCAAATCTACTGCTCCTAGACGAGCCGACCAACCACCTCGACATCGAAACCATCGCTTGGCTCGAGGACGCTCTGGTTGTGTTTCGCGGTGCTGTGGTGTTTGTTACCCACGACCGCCAGTTCGCTCGCCGCGTGGCGACCCGCGTCGCCGAGGTAGACCGGGGCCGGCTGATCGCGTTTGCCTGCGGTTGGGATGCTTTTCTGGAACGCCGCGAAGCCGTGATCGAGGCTGAAGATCGCCGTTGGGAGGAGTTCGAGAAGAAACTCGCCGCCGAAGAACGCTGGGTGCGCAGGGGAGTCAAGGCCCGCCTCAAGCGCAACGAGGGTCGGGTGAAAGCCCTGCAGAAAATGCGCCAAGAGATGGACGACCGTCGTCACAAAACCGGTACCGCTCGCATGGCCCTTCAAGACGCGGAACGCTCGGGCGATTTGGTGTTTGAGGCACGGCACTTGGGTTTCACTTACCCGGGGTGTCAGGTGCTGCGCGACTTTACCCGCACGGTGATGCGCCGGGAGCGAATTGGCATCATTGGGCGCAACGGCACCGGTAAGACCACGCTGCTGCGTCTTTTGTTTGGCGACCTTCAACCCTCTCACGGCCACCTGCACCGCGGCACAAACCTGCAGGTGCTGTACTTCGACCAATTGCGGAGTCAGCTCGACCTGACCAAGTCGGTACAGGAAAACGTCGGTGGCGGTTACGACACAGTGGAGGTTGGCGGGAAGTCCCAGCATATTCTCGGCTATCTTGAGCGTTTCCTTTTCAGCCCCGAACGCGCCAGGGCAAACGCAAGCATCCTCTCGGGTGGGGAGCGCAATCGCCTGCTTTTGGCAAAGCTATTTACCCGCCCGAGCAATGTGCTGGTGCTCGATGAACCCACCAACGACCTTGATGCGGAGACCCTCGATCTGCTGGAAGAGCTTCTTTTGGACTATCGCGGCACCATCTTCCTTGTGAGTCACGACCGGGAGTTTCTCGACAACGTGGTGACCAGTACCTGGAGCTTCAACCCCGACACAACCCTCGACGAAACTCCGGGAGGGTTTACCGAGTGGGCCGCCTGGCAAGTTCGCAAAAAAGCGCAGGAGGGACAGACCTCGAAGGACCTAAAAACTGTTGAGGCTCGCCTCGGGACTGGTGGGCTGGCGATAGCAGACAAACCGCGGAAGCGGACCTTTAAAGAAGAAAGAGAGCTTGAAAGCCTCCCCGCGCGCCTGGAGGCCTTGGAAGCCGAAACTTCGGCGCTTCACGACCGCATGGCCGCGCCCGACTTTTACAAGGCAGCCGGGGCTGGGGTCACCGAAATCACGGCGCGTCTGGCCGCTGCAGAAGCTGAACTTCTTGCCGCATACGCTCGGTGGGAAACTCTCGAAGCTCTGTCCTGAAGCGAGGAAACGTCGTAACTTGAGTCTTGATACACTTGATAAGGACTGACCCATGGCCAAGAGAAAGACCGTTTACCTTTGCAACGCCTGCCAGCACGAGGAATCGAAGTGGTTGGGCCGATGTCCTCAATGCGGAACTTGGAACAGCTTTAGCGAAGAGGCGGTTGCCAACACCCCAAAGTCGGCACCACTTCCTGGAGCCCCGCGTGCGACTTCGGGCGGGCATAGCATCCCGCTGGCTTCCCTCGAAGCGCAAGCCGATATCCGTATCGACGCAGGCCTGAGCGAAGTGAACCAAGTGCTCGGTGGCGGCATCATCCGGGGTGCCTCAGTGCTCATCGGCGGTGAACCGGGAATTGGCAAGTCCACACTCCTGCTTCAGCTTGCAGCCAAGGTAAAAACGGCGGGCCGGGTTCTCTACATCACCGGTGAGGAGTCGGCCGCTCAGATCAAAATGCGGGCCGACCGGCTGGGCATTTCTCGCCAGGGCCTCGAGATCCTCGTCGAAACCCATGTGCCCGTTATCAGCAACGTGCTTGAGAAAATCAAACCCGTCCTGGTGATCGTCGACAGCATACAGACCCTCTACAACCCCGACGCGGGTGAGGTTCCAGGCACCGTTAACCAGCTGAAGTACGGCTGCCACGAGATCTTGAGCTGGTGCAAGGAACATGAAACCTCAAGTTTCCTCATCGCACACGTGACGAAGGGCGGGCAAATTGCCGGCCCCAAGGTGATCGAGCACATGGTCGACACAGTGCTTCATTTTGAGCAGGCGGCAGGCGACATCCGCATTCTTCGTGCCACCAAGAACCGTTTTGGCAGTGTCGACGAGGTGGGCCTTTTTACAATGGATGAACGCGGCCTGAGCGAAGTGACCAACCCGGCCTCGATTTTTTTAATACAACGGGAAGGCGAACTTCCACCGGGTATTTCGGTAGCGCCCATCTTCGAGGGAAGCAGGGCTCTTTTGGTGGAGCTTCAGGCCCTCACGGTTCCTGCCAAAGGCGGCATGAGCCGGGTGTTCAGCGACCGCATTGACTCCGGCAGGGTGAGCCGGATTGCGGCCATTCTGGAAAAACACACCGGGCTGAAGTTCAGCGAGCAGGACCTCTACGTAAACGTGGCCGGGGGCATGCGCATTAACGACCCGGGGGCCGACCTTCCGCTGGCCTTGGCCCTCTACTCCGCGCGCACCGGCCAACCTTTGCCTGCTGGAGTTGCCAGCGCCGGGGAACTCAGCTTGGCGGGTGAGGTGAGGCCTACCACCCATTTGCGCCGACGTGTGAAGGCCGCCAACGATTTAGGTTTCCATCAGGTGGTGATTCCCGAGCCCGGAAAGATCCGCCGCATTCAAGATGCGCTTAAGCTTATTTGGAAAACCTAGGGGAAGGCAATGAAAAGAAGCTTTTGCAGGATGGCGCTCTCGTGCTTGGTCTTTGTGATCGGTGCGGCAAGCCTCAGCGCCGAGAATGATTCAACCCGAGTGCAGCGCCTGCTCGTATCGGGAATCGACAGCATTTCCGGCTTCGGTGATGCCTATATTTCTTACATGCACACCTTTGGGCCCGAAGCGTTTGCGGTGCTCGGAAGCCCAGACGGCCGCCCAAGCGTTTCGGCCTCCCTCTTTGGCAAAGGGCGCGTCCTCGCTGCCGGTCACTATGCGTTCTTCAACCTAGGTAGGATGGCAGAGATAGATCAGTCAAACATAGGCACTTTTGCAGTCAACAGTTTCCGCTGGCTGGCATTTCTCGAAGACAAGAAACAACTCTCGAAAATTACTTTAGTCCAAAACGGGGCCGAAAACACAGGTAAGGCCATGTTTAAGCTCAAGGGATTGTCTGTAGAAGTGCTTTATGTAAGGAGTTTTCAAGATGCCGACCTGCAGGCCGGAAGTGGCCGCATCGCCTGGATTTCCGCAGATACCACTGACGAGGAGCAGGCTTTAATCAAGGCCTATGTGGGAGCGGGAGGAGGGGCCCTCGCAGCTATGCCAGGTTGGATCTTCGGCGGGGCCAAAGGACTGAAATGCAAAGGGGTCCAGAAACTCCTCTTCGAGTTCGGTTTGGGTCTCTCAAACGAGGGCGAAGAGTGGCCAGAGGGTCTC
>Ga0114970_10000603_pt1 | contig 26901 bp, 15 predicted proteins | sample M_140205_XF_Meta_FD_87030 | JGI IMG/M metagenome (GOLD analysis project Ga0114970, IMG submission 87030) | Freshwater microbial communities from Lake Montjoie, Canada to study carbon cycling - M_140205_XF_MetaG | ecosystem: Environmental > Aquatic > Freshwater > Lake | place: Lake Montjoie...
GTGCGCCTCGCTACGTCATGCGTTCTTACTCTATATCTACTCTTAAACATTGGAATCTGGTGGCACAAAGATACGTACCGCCCCCGACCAAGGAAGAGATTAAGGAAGGTGCACCGCGCAAGACTAAGACATCAGGCATGTGGCAGATCACACCGCATGGTATTGACTTTCTGAACGAGGTGATCAAGGTTCCTAAGAAATTGTTTGTATACAACGATACCCGAGTAGGCGCAAGCGACGAATATATCACAGCACGTGAATGCTTTGAAGAAGAATTCAACTACGACGAATTGATGTCAAGCACATACGCTCACAGGGGTAACTCACAACTAGACGATGGAGAAGAAGATGAATCTAATTACGCTTGACTTTGAAACTTATTACGACAAAGACTTTTCACTCTCGAAGATTACGACAGAAGAATACGTACGCAGTGATATGTTCGAAGTCATTGGTGTTGGCGTAAAAGCCAACAACGAAGAAACTGTGTGGGCAAGTGGTACGCATGAACAAATCAGAGATTGGTTGCAGAAGTCATTCAATTGGGCAGACTCAATGGTCTTGGCTCACAACACACTGTTCGATGGCGCTATTCTTAATTGGCGCTTTGGTATTTATCCTCGTGTTTGGCTTGATACTTTGTGCATGGGGCGTGCTCTACATGGTGTGGAGGTGGGCGGTTCACTCAAGGCGTTGGCAGAGAGGTACAAGTTGGGCGAGAAGGGCACTGAAGTTGTAAACGCCCTTGGTAAACACCGCACCGATTTCACCGAAGAGGAACTGTCTCGCTATGGTGATTACTGCATCAACGATGTGGAGTTAACGTATGCGCTGTTTAACAAGATGGCACGTAAGTTTCCCAAGCAAGAGTTGAAGATCATTGACCTGACCCTGCGCATGTTCATTGAGCCACGGCTTGAGTTAGACCTTGAGATGCTTGAGCAACATTTGGTTGAGACCAAGGCACGTAAGGAAGCATTGCTTGAGAGTAGCGGTGTGGACAAGGCTGAACTGATGTCCAATGACAAGTTTGGTGAACTGCTCAAATCGTTTGGCGTTGAGCCCCCCATGAAGATTAGCGCAAAGACAGGCAAGCAAGCATGGGCGTTTGCCAAGACAGACGAAGAGTTCAAGGCGTTGGCTGATCATCCTGACGACAGGGTGCAAGCATTGGTTGCCGCACGTCTTGGCACTAAGAGTACGCTAGAAGAAACACGTACACAGCGGTTCATTGACATTGCCAAGCGCGGTAGTCTGCCGGTTCCGATCAGATACTATGCCGCACACACTGGCAGGTTCGGTGGGGATGACAAGATTAACATGCAGAACTTACCGAGTCGTGGTGCAAATGGTAACAAGTTAAAGAAGTCGATCATTGCACCCGAAGGCTACACAATCATTGATGCTGACTCTGCGCAGATTGAGGCGCGTGTGTTGGCTTGGCTTGCAGGGCAGACCGACTTGGTCATGGCGTTTGCTGAAGGTAAAGACGTTTACAAGAAGATGGCATCTGCTATCTATGGTAAACCCGAGTTCGAGATTACAAAGGATGAGCGGTTTGTAGGTAAGACTACGATTCTTGGTGCGGGTTACGGCATGGGCGCAGTCAAGTTCCAAGCCCAACTAAAAACCATGGGTGCCGAGGTGGAGATAGAAGAGTCCCGACGCATCATTGACATTTATCGCAGGACAAACGATGCCGTGGTACGTCTATGGCGTCAGGCTCAGAACGCACTTGTGAACTTGTCAAGGGGTGATTCATCTCCGCTTGGCCGGGCTGGTGTGCTTGAGTTGGTTCCTGCTGAGTGTGCAATCCGCTTGCCGAGCGGTCTACTGATGAGGTATGACGACCTGCGGTTCACCGAAACAGACAAGGGGGTGGAGTTCCACTACCAAACCCGCAAGGGTCGCACCCGTATTTATGGGGGAAAAGTTATTGAGAACGTGTGCCAAGCCATCGCAAGGTGTATCATTGCAGAGCAGATGTTGCGTATTGGTAAGCGATACAAGGTTGTGCTGACTGTGCATGACGCCATCGCTATTGTTGTACGTAATGTTGAGGTCGAGGAAGCCAAGTTGTATGTGGAAGATTGCATGCGGTGGGTTCCTGAGTGGGCCACGGGCCTCCCCGTGAATTGTGAGTCAGGCTATGGCAAGTCATACGGAGATTGTTAATGGATAAGTTACCGGCGTGGTCGTTTTCGTCGATTAAGACATTTGAGCAATGCCCCAAGAAGTACTACCACTTGAAGGTGGCCAAGGACTTCAAAGAGCAGGAGACGGAAGCGATGCACTACGGGACACGTTTCCACGAGGCGGCTGAGTTCTACATCAAAGATGGCACCCCCCTACCCGAGCCGTTCAAGTTCGCGAAGGGGGCGCTGGATAATCTTAACCAACTGCATGGTGAGAAGTTATGCGAGTTCGAGATGGGGCTCACCGAAAACCTTGAGCCGTGCGATTTCAAAGACCCGAACGTGTGGTGGCGAGGTATCGCTGACCTAATCATCCTTGACCGAGACAAGGGCGAGGCGCGGGTGCTAGATTACAAAACGGGCAAGTCTGACAAGTACGCTGACAAGGGACAACTTGAACTCATGGCCTTGGCTATATTCAAGTTCTTTCCCGAGATCAAACGCGTCCGAGGGGGCTTGCTATTCGTCATTGCGCGGTCATTTCCCAAGGCAAATTATTCCAAAGAAGATGAGCCTGTCTTGTGGCAGAAGTGGCTTAGGGATTATGATCGCATGAAATTTGCGTACACCAGTAATGTGTGGAACCCCCGCCCGTCAGGGCTGTGTAAGAAACATTGTGTGGTGTTGAGTTGTTCACATAACGGGAGGGCATGATGCCATATACCAAATCACCTAGACCTTACAAACACGAGTACGAGAAACAAAAAGCGCGGGGCGAACTCGACGAGCGGATGGAACGCCAACGTGCGCGAAGAAAGATGGATGCCAGTTCCCCCGATAAGAATGGGAACGGCAAGGCCGACAAGCGCGAAGGCAAGGACATTGACCACGTCAAGATGTTATCCAAGGGTGGCTCCAATAAAACGGGCGTACGTCTGCTGACCCCTGCAAAGAACCGAGCACGTAATGGCCACAGCGTTCGCGAAGCGGGTGGTAAAAAACCTAGTTGACGACAACGCAATAATGCGGTAGATTAGAATTTAATAGAACGGCAGTCAGGTGTGAGTGTGCCGTTCGGGGTGTTTGATGTTGATTGTTTTCAACCCTTTAACCGCACCAGTCAGCATGCGCAAACACTTTCGAGCGTAGGAACTGACAAGAGTAAGTTGGTATATCGAGCAGATTGGAGACCCCATTCTGCTCGATATGCTTTATAAAAAATAAGCGAGAACGAATTGGAAATCATAGATAACAAGGCATTGTTGCTAACACTGCGCAACCCGCAACGTGTTACTACAGTCATTCCGAAGAGCAAAGAACTATCCAACAATCAAGTTGTTGTCAAGTGGGGTTTAGACGAAGCCCAAGTTCTGCGCAACCTCAAGATCAAAGGGGTGCCTAGTCCCATCTTGGGACAGTACAACTGGCCGGGTCAGTACAAACCCTTTGATCACCAAAAAACAACGTCCGCTTTTCTCACCCTCAACAAACGTGCGTTCTGCCTAAACGAGCAGGGCACAGGCAAGACAGGCTCAGTCATTTGGGCGGCAGACTATTTGCTTAAGCAAAAGCGTATTCGACGTGTGCTAGTGATCTGCCCCTTGTCAATCATGGACTCCGCATGGAGAGCCGACCTATTTAAGTTTGCCATGCACCGCTCGGTGGACATTGCTTATGGCGCAAAGAACAAACGCCAAGCCATCATCAACGGCACATCAGAGTTTGTAATCATCAACTACGATGGTGTTGAGATTGTGGCCGATGACATATCACGGGGCGGGTTTGACCTGATTGTTGTAGATGAGGCTAATGCTTATAAGAACAGCATGACGAAGCGGTGGAAAGTATTGAACGGCCTTATCAAACCCGATACGTGGTTGTGGATGCTAACGGGTACCCCTGCCGCGCAATCCCCCCTTGATGCTTACGGCTTGGCTAAGTTAGTCAACCCCCAAGGTGTGCCACGTTTCTTCTCATCCTTTAGGGACATGGTCATGCTCAAGCTGACCAACTTCAAGTGGATGGCTAAAGAGAACGCAACAAACACAGTGTTTAACGCCTTGCAACCCGCTATCAGGTTTACCAAGGATGAGTGCCTAGACTTACCGGACATGACGTATGTCAAGCGAACAGTCGAGTTAACCAAGCAACAGCAGAAGTACTACGACCTATTAAAGAAGCGCATGGTGGTACAGGCCGCAGGGGAAGATATTACGTCAGTGAATGCTGCCGTGAATATGAGCAAACTCTTACAAATATCTTGTGGTGCGGTGTACACCGACACGGGCGAAACCGTTGAGTTTGACATCAAGAATCGCTATGCCGTACTGAAAGAAGTTATTGAGGAAGCAAGCCAAAAGGTGCTGGTGTTTGTGCCCTTTAAAAGCGTGATCACTATCCTGACAGACAAACTCAATGACGAAGGTATTAAGACTGAAGTAATCAGTGGTGATGTGCCTTTGAACAAACGCACCGACATCTTTAACAGGTTCCAAACCGACCCCAACGACACACGGGTGCTTGTCATCCAACCTCAGTCAGCCGCCCATGGTGTAACCCTGACAGCCGCAAACACTGTGGTGTGGTGGGGGCCAACTTCATCCCTTGAGACCTACGCACAAGCCAACGCCCGAGTGCACCGCTCGGGTCAGCGGCACCCAACAACAGTGGTACAACTCGTCGGGTCAGGTGTAGAAAGACACGTATACAACTTATTAGATAATAAAATAGACGTTCACACAAAAATAGTTGATCTTTACAAAGAAATACTTGAATAATGGAGGAAACGCCACTATAATATAAATCCCAACAACCAAACGGAGAACGAAATGACAGAAGAAACAGCCAAAATACCAGTTGAAAAATTGGTCAAGGTATATTTAAAGATGAAGGCCAAGCACGACGAAGCCCGTATCGCCTACGAGGAAGGGGAGAAAATTCTCAAGGGTCAGATGGACAAAGTCAAAGCGGCTTTACTTGTGTACTGCAAGGAACAGAACATTGAGAGTGTGCGTACGGAAGAAGGTTTGTTCTACCGCACTGTCAAGGCTAACTATTGGACGAGCGATTGGGAGTCCATGCGTAAATTTATTGTAGAGCAGGGTGTCCCTGAACTTCTACATGAGCGTTTGCATCAGGGAAACATGAAACAGTTCCTTGAAGCCAACCCCGATCTGCTACCACCGGGTCTCAACGTGGATAGCGAATACACCATAACTGTACGGAGGAAATGATGACAGAGCCGTTTGTGCCAATCGAAGCGTTGGCTAAACACTTCACGGTCTCAGTCTCAACTGTACGTGCTTGGTTGCGTCAGGGCTATATCCCTAAAGATACATACGTGAAAATAGGCAACACCTATCGTTTCAATGTGTCCCAAGTGGTAGCCGCCCTGTCTAGCACACCCAAGGACGACGTGAAGATGATTGAACCTGACACTGGACTACCCGTCCAACTTGAATTTGATTTTACAACCACTGACAAAGATATTTAACCGGAGAACGAAATGAGCGATTTAACAATTTTTGGTAAGCCTAACAACGCCGCCCTTGCATTACTTAGCGGTATCGAAGACAACCTGACAAGTACCCTTGCGGGTAGCACAGGTAGCGGCAATCGTCGCATCTCCATTGAAGGCGGTGCATTCCGCGAATTCATTGGCGGTAAAGAAGTTCGCGTTAGTGAAGATCGTGCAATGAACGTTGTGTTGGTTAATGCCGCACCCGTATCCCGTATGTTCTTTGAGGGCGTGTACCAAAAGGGTAAGATTACAAAACCAACATGTTGGTCGTCTGATACCCAACGCCCCGACTCCGCTGTTCCACAAGATCAGCGTCAGGCGTCATTCTGCAAAGACTGCCCACAACACGTTAAGGGTTCTGCATCGAGTGGTGAAGGCCGCGCTTGCCGATTCCAACAGCGTATTGCTGTGATGATTGAGAGCGAGTTGGGTAAGCAAGAAGTTTATCAAATTAACCTGCCATCAACATCAGTGTTCGGCGATGCAGAAGGTAAGAAGATGCCACTGCAAGCCTATGGTCGTTACCTCAAGGCACACAACACACACGCCATTAGTATCGTGACCGAGATGCGTTTTGACATTGACAGCGCAACACCTAAGTTGATCTTCAAGCCAGTACGTGCATTGGAAGAGCACGAGTTGAAAGCCGCCTTGGAGATGCGTGATCACGCTGATACTGTTAAGGCAATTACTTTGAACGTGTCACAGATGGATGGTGTGATTCCTGCACCGAAAGCCATTGAAGCCGCACCTGTACCCAAGGCCACACCAAAACCTGCCAAGGTTGAAGCCGAGGAAGTAGTGGAAGAGCCCATCAAGGTAACAAAGAAGGCCGCAACCCCTGCGGCTGAGAAATCTGATATTGCTGACATCGTGGGTGATTGGGACGACTAAAAGATTTGGGGGGAAAGTTTGACAGGGTATGCTTTTTGAAAGCTTGCAGACGACCTGTCATTCCGGTACCCCCACCTTTCGGTTATCTCATTCACTTTAACTATCGGCGGATATGGAAACTAAAACATTTTTGGAGACAGTGTTGGGAGACGCTGGGTTCTACTGCGTCTTTGCGGGTCGTTTATCGGACGAACGTAAAGTGCAGAAGTTCTACAGTTCTCTTGATGAAGTCATCCATGCCGCCCACAATTTGGACAATGAAGGTTATGACGCTTATTTTGCACTCGGTACGTTTGAAGAGGCAGGGTCTCGTAAAGTACCCAACGTAAAACAACTTAGGTCGTTCTTCCTAGATTTAGACTGTGGGCCGTCAAAGGACTACGAAACACAGGCAGACGCGTTACTAGCACTACGCACGTTCTGCAAAACAGTAAGATTACCGAAGCCAACACTCGTAAACTCAGGGCGTGGTATCCACGTGTACTGGCCACTGACCGAATCTGTTTCACGTGAAACATGGATTCCTGTTGCGGAGCGGTTCAAAAGACTATGCCGTGAACACAATATGTATGGTGACCCTGCGGTTACTGCTGACGCGGCTCGGGTGCTTAGAGTTCCCCTGACGCACAATCACAAAGACACCCCGCCGAAAGCTGTGGTGTTTATCGGCTCCCCTGCCGACCCAATCCCGTTTGAGTTGTTCTGCAACTTGATCGGAGATGATGAGGTGCCGCCCGTATCCAAGAAGTATGCGCCCCGTGAAGCGGACGCAATGATGCAAGCCCTGTCGGGTAGTTACATCAGCCGCTTTAAAACTATCCTGATTAAGACTCAGGCAGGTAGCGGGTGTGCGCAGATTGGCGAAGCGGTGATGAATCAAAACAACATCTCTGAACCACTGTGGCGAGCCGCATTATCTATTGCTAAGTTCTGTGTTGATGGAGGTAAAGCCATCCACAAGATTTCATGCAATCATGAGGAATACACTGCCGAGCGTACCGAAGCCAAGGTTGACCTGATCAAAGGCCCATACCTGTGCGAACGCTTTGATGAGTACCGCCCTGATGTCTGCACGAACTGTCAACATTGGGGCAAGATTAAGTCACCCATTTCGCTTGGGCGAGAAGTACAGGAGGCTGAGGAAGAAGATAACGTAGTGGTGCAAAAGCCGCTAGGTATCCACAACGCAACCCCTATTAAGTACAACATACCTAAGTACCCCCACCCGTATTTCCGTGGGAAGAATGGTGGAGTGTTCAAGCACTCCAAGAACGCTGAAGGCGAAGACAAAGACGTCATGGTTTATTTCAATGACTTGTATGTTGTACGTCGACTTAAAGACCCCGAGATGGGCGAAGCGTTAGTGATGAGGTTGCACCTGCCAAGGGACGGGGTACGTGAGTTTACGTTGCCTCTGACTGCGGTGGGAACTAAAGATGAGTTCAGAAAATACTTAGCCTCGCATGGCGTTGCCGTCTTGAACGTAGGCGAATTAATGGAGTACACAATGAGATGGGTAAACGAGTTACAGTTTACGGCTGAAGCTGACGAAGCGCGTAGACAATTTGGTTGGACAGATGACAAGGGTACGTCCTTTTGCCTTGGCAATATGGAAGTGTTCAAAGATCGCGTTGAGATCAATTCACCTTCGAGTGCAACTGCGGGTCTATTCCCTGCCTTCAACCCAAAAGGTTCGTTGGAAGAGTGGAAGAAAACCATGTCGTTCTACAACAAGCCCGGTATGGAGATGCACCAGTTCATAGTTGGTATGTCATTCGGTGCGGTGTTGATGGAGTTTCAACCAATCAATGCGGCGGCGTTTCACATATACAGTAAAGGCTCCGGTCTTGGTAAAACAACAGCAATGTTGGCAGGTGCCTCAATATGGGGTGACCCTGAACTGACCATGCTCCAAGAGCGTGATACGTACAACTCAAAGATGAATCGCGCTGAGGTCTACAAAAACCTATGCGTGTACATGGACGAGATGACTAACACCGCACCGAAAGACCTGTCTGACTTTGCCTATCAACTTCCTAGTGGTATGCAACGAAACCGCATGGGGCCTAAAGGTAACGTTGAGCGGGTACGTGGTAAGCCATGGAAAACTTTGTTTGGTACGACAGGTAATACCAGCATGATTGAGCGTATCGCGTTGTATAAGGCTCTGCCACAAGCGGAAGCCCAACGGGTATTGGAATACAAAGCCATACCTGTCAACTTTGAAACCAAGGAAGAGACAGACAAGTTCAGTGCCGCAATCAAGGAACACTACGGGGTGGCGGCTGTACCTTATCTCCAGTACATCATGAATAATCTGGAGCCGGTAAAAGAACTTGCCCTGACAACTCAACGCAAGATTGACATAGCGGCTGGCCTCAAAGCCGATAACCGCTTTTGGTCTGTCTTAGCATCACGCTCGATCACTGGCCTGATGTTGGGTAAGAAGATGGGTTTGCTTGATTGGCAGATTGCACCAATCGTGCAGTGGATTATCAAGGTCATGCAAGACGCGCGTACCGACATGGCCGAGATGGGTGTTGATGTTGAAAGCATTCTGACAGACTTCTTGGCTGACCACTACAACGGCATCCTGCGTATCAAGAGTACGGATGATGCACGTAAACAAGCAACAGGGTTAGATCATCTGATTCATCCCGAAGCCGTACCACGAATGAACTTTGTGGCTCGGTACGAGTACGACATTAAAAGGTTGTACCTTCTGCCCAAGCCGCTCAAAGAGTGGTGCGGTAAACAACAGATCAACTATGGTGGGTTTGTTGATGGCCTAAAAACAGGACGCACGAAAGCAAAGAAGGAAAAGGTTCGTTTGGGTAAAGGCACCCATTCCAACTGGCCACCAGTCGATGCAATTACTGTGGACTGCTCATCATTTATGGACGATGAAACTGAGCAAAGTATGGCGACAACCGCCGCGCTCTTCCAAAAACAGGCTACACCTTGACGATCTTGCACCCGATGGGGTGCGGTTTGTCCTTGATTGGGATAACTTCCCGATAGGTGGGTCTGTGTTTATACCATGTATAAACACCTTGGAGTGCGTGCGGCAGGTCTATGATATTACCCAAAGACGTTATTGGGTGGTGGAATACCGTCCCCGTATTGAGGATAGCAGGTGGGGGGTTCGCATTTGGAGACGACTGTGATACTATCCCGACCGAGCAGGTTGCCTGTCTCCTTCGTTCTCCTTAGAGGAGTTTATCCCCCGCCCTAATAAGCGGGGGATTTTTTATTCCTCGTCTTCGTCGTCGTACTCGCGGATGTTACGCATCAACTCAGGTCGCAGTGACTTGTTTATTGTGATGCCGTGGTACATCTCGGAGGTCGTCCGCATGTGCTGTGCCATGGAGTTGTCGATAGTGTCAGGCGTAATGGCCGCAGTCGGGTGCTTCTTATTAAAGTCAAGCATCTTTTGCAACACACTAGCGCGTTCTTGCCCGTCGCCGTTGCGGGTAGCAATATAGAAGTTGCGCAGTAACTTGGTGCGGTCTTCCATGGTCTTGCGCTCAATGTTCTTAATCGAACTATTGATCTCCAACTGACGGGTGTATTCGGCAGGAGCAAAACCGAAGAACTGAGCAAACGTATTCCAATAGCCAAGGTCACCGGTAATAGGGTCACCACGCAAGGTGTTTGCACCCTCGGTTCCGAACCGGATAGCTTTTAGACCGTTACCCATTGCAGAGGGAAGCATTTGCTCGATACCGCGCTCGGTGTACCCTTCGTTGATTAACTTCAGACCGCGTTCCATACGGCTTGCAACGCCAAGTACAGGGCCACCTGCCTGCTCCATAATACTCAGTAAGACGCTATCACTTGGCTTTGTAGTGGTGTCGCGGAACAGCAAGTCGCTCAGACCCACACGATTGGCAATCTCTACGCCAAACACAGCATTACCGAGGCCACTGTAGTACAACTCGCCCATCCACTTACGTGTGGCTGTGTCCATATCATCGTCATCGTCGCCCTTAAAGATGTTGTAGACCATGGCGGCAACACCAAACATTGGCACACCGGATGCACCGGCAATCAGGGCGGCAGAGCCATAGATACCTGCGATCTGTTTCATAGCGGCTTTGCGGACTTCGGGGTCTTGATCTTTCAACGCATCCCGTGCGGTCTTGAACAGCATGTAGTACATGGACACGCCATAGCGCTTATACATGAAAAGAACTTTACCCAAAGGCCCTTGAGCAATACGCGGCGCAGCGGCGGCGGCTGTTCCACCATTGGTAAGTTCTGTTACATACACCGCATAGTCAGCGGCTTCTTGCTGTTGTTTTTCTGTTGCAGTGTCTAACTTTTTACCGGCACCGATAAGTTTCTGAAGTTCCAACTCGTAAGCGGCAATCAGTGCAACTTGGCGGTTCATGCGTTCGCCATGATGAAATACAAAACCGGAAGCCGCGTTGACCTTGGTAAGCAGACTGTTATCTTCGCCCACGTCAAGAATGTCGTAAACCTGTGAGCGGTTCAACTGCCCCCGTGCGGCGGCTACTTTGACCAGAGTCTCAAGGTGTTTAAGTTTTGGTTCTTTGGAGAAGTCATAGTTGTCCATGGACGGGAAAGCCTTAACCTTTACCTTCTTCTCGCCCTTGTCGGTTGGAACCAACATCTCCACTTCGCGGTCAAATCCACTGTTAGCAAAAATACGTGAGGCCCGGCCGATAGCGCGTGTTGTTTCGCTGTATCCGTACTTACCACCCAAGTAAGGCATCACAACCAGCGGAACTTGCGCCAAGTTAACAATGGCTGACGATATGTTAAATCCAAGCGTCATGTTAAAGCCGAACGACGTGGCTAACTTAGACCACTGCGGTACGTTGGGGCTGATTGCATAGTCGATACGCGCATCCATTTCATCCATGTACTGGACGGCTTCTTCTTGGTTGCCTTGGCTACGGACATAGTCTTTGATCTCAGTGCGCAGTTGTTCAAACTTCTGACCATACTCCATATTGGAGAGTTGACGAGACAAACTAAACGTCTTTGTACGCAACGCGCCGATTGCATCGTGCCTGTCAAAACCAAGTGTGCCTTTGCGTCGACGGAACGACTGAGCAAACGATGTCTCAGGTAAGGTGTTCAAGAACAAACGCATCACTTCTTCAGTGACTTCAGCGTCAACCTTGTTGGCTTCCAACGTGCGTAGTACCCCGTTTACAAACGATGTGGCGGGTGCGCGGCGGTAGTTAATTTGATTTGCGTTAGCAAATTTCTGAATGTCATCAGCCTTGGCCTTTGGGTCAGCTTTGAGTTCTTTAATTGCTTGATCACGGGCATAGTTAGTCTCGTATGCCTCGACGTAGAATTCTTTGTTGCCGTTGCGTGGGTCAACCGCGCTGTACGACAGCCAGTATTTGCCTGAACGGGTCAGCGGGAAGTAAGGCTCAATATTGCCACTTGCAAACAGGCGTTGATAAACCTCGGCCTTAATCTTATTGGCAGTGCCTTTGTCCTCGATAGCCGAGTCAATACGTGCGTCAAGTACATCCTTGACTTGTTCATACATCTTCTTGTACGTGTCACGCATCTGGTTGTACACAGAGTGACCGCTCTCGCCAAGAGTGCGCCAGTCGGCTTGCATGGCATCCCAAGCCTTTAACTTTTCCGCATCTTTAGCGTATGTAGCGCGGGGCTTGGATGGGTCAACTTGCTCTAACGTACTTGTATAGATGACGTTGTTGAGGGCGTCTAGCTTATCGGGATTGGTCTTTGCCCATTTCTCTACGCGATCGATGATTGGCTCAATGGATTGGCTACGAGCGTTCTCTGACCCTGCACGTTCTCCCACAAGCACATCCAACTTGTTTGCCATAGGGATGTATTTTTGTGCGACATCGACCAATGCGTTTAGCGGCAGGGCACTGCGCACAATGTTTTTAATTGCATTAGGCGTAGTGCCTGTAAAGAACTCGTTGATGCGGCCTTTCCACTCTGCGTTAATGTAGGGCAGTTCGTGGTAACTTTCACTCAAAGCGTCAAGTACTTTTGCACCCTTACCTTGTAATGCGGCGGCATACAGTATGTCACCACTGCGAGTCTCAGGAGCAGGAGAAAGAATTTCATTGATCATTGCATCGGTAGCATCGAGCGCAGAGTTTGGACTCTTTGTTTCCATGCCCATCAAACGACGGATAAAGTTTCCAACCGACGTCTTAAAGCGTTGCAATGCAGAGATTGGCTCGCCTTTGGGGTTGATGGCGGCTAACTTGGCTTGGAACGCAGGATTACTAAATGCTTCAGCAACAAATTCATCTAACGATTGCGCGCCGTATGCAGTGTCTAGCGAGCCTTTGACATTGTTGTATAACTCTGTAAGTTGTTTAGTCAGGGGGTGTGACTTATTTTCCAAAACATGTGATGTAGTTGCATGTGTTACTTCGTGAAGTAAGGTATGTAAGTCAAACACCTCACCGGCGTCAATACTGATTGTGTCTGTCTTGGGGTCGTAACGCCCTGCAACGGGTTGGCCAGAGGCGTTCTTTAAGTTCTTTACAAACTTAATTTTTGTACCCCCAATAACTTCAGACAGACGCTGTGCGGCACTAGATGCACGACCAAGGTTTTGGTTTGCAATCATGCGAAGCGCGCCGAGCAGGTTGCCCGACTTAGCCACAGCAATAATGGCAGGATGTAATGGACGAGTTAGAACTACGGCATCCGCGAGCAAATCAAGTTCGTCATCCATCTGTTGCTGTACTGCGCGATCAAGGGCTTGCTTGGCGTTAAGTTCTGCCAAACGTGCGGCAGTCTTTACCTCACTTGTTATGAAGTAGTGCTGTAAGCGGTCGATTAGGGCCTTGCGATCAACATCACTCAGGGAATTAAAGTATGCCTCAGCATGCTTACCACCCATTCCGGGGACAAACGCTCCTTCTTTTCCAAACTTTGGATCAACAATTTGACCTGCCATTAGTTGGCTGTTAATTTCATTAAGAACTTTTGTTGCGTTCTTTTGGGGGTACATTGCGTTGTACATATCCGCCGCAAGGAAGTCGATGGCTTTAGCCTTGTCTTCTTTAGCCAGTGCGTCGTACATAGCAGAGTCTTTAACTACACCCTTAATCTCGGGCTTACCTTCGGGTTTACCCTCGGGTTTAGGCGTAGTCGTAGCCTTGGGCGCAGACGTTGTGGTTGTTTTCGGCGCGGCGGTAGCCTTGGGTTTTGTCTCAGGCTTTGTTTCAAACTTAGTTGTAGTCTCAGGCTTAGATTTGGGTTTAGCCTCGGCTTTTGGCTTTAATGGAGTTGTCCCCACGTCTTTTCTGTCTGTAGTGCTTCCAGTAGATCGCTCACCGCTTGCCACTCCAGTGCTTGTAGATGCTTTAGTTCCTGTGGTATCACTAGCGGGTCGAACAGGCTTTTTCGGCTGTTCGCTTGGTTTATTACCTGCATCGCTAGTTCCAGTTGCTTTACCGGTATCTGCATCAGGGGTAGTTGGCTTTCGTGGCGCGGCATTTGTTTTCTCCTTAGTGGTGGGCGCTAAGACCTTACCGCGAGGGCCGAACATCTCGCCTTGTTTGGCTAGTCCACCAAAGGCTTGCATGGCAACACCCTCAATGGCTTGCTTGGTAGCGGGGGATAGATTAGGGTTACTACGTACACGCACCAAAACATCCGCAACTTGCGGTTGTTGCGCAGGGTCAGCCATGTTTTTGCCAAGCAACTGTTTATAGAAACCTGACTGTTTAGGCAATCCGGTGCGGTCAAGAATCTCAGGCGTCAACACAGTGCCGAATGAGGCGGCTTGTCCTTCAAGTTCTTCGTCAGAAAAGGCTTGAGGTGCGGCACCTTTGGGTTTTCCCATGCCCGGAAAACTAGGTTGTTCCTGTACACGCTCTGTTTTCTTTTCAGGAATAAGCGCTTCCATTGCCTGATTCTGGGCAGGTGCAGATGGCTCAACTTCGGGGGCCACAGGTTTGGCGGCTTGGAAGTCTTCTGCGCGTTGGATTAACTTTTGCTCACGCTCTGACAACCCTGTGTCTGTGTATTTCTGACGTTTGAGTTCAGCTTGAAACGCTCCACTAACGTTCTTAATCTCGGGGTTGCTGATCATAGGCAGGAGAATCTGTAACCTGCGCTCTTGCGTAGACTTCTGTTCCTTGCGGTTAATTAGGTCATCCAATTCGGCAATGCCAGACTCAAACTTTAGACGTTCGGTTTCTCTAGCCTTGTCTTCTGCGGCTTTACGCGCATCGGCGGTTTGCTTTACCCTGTCAACTTCTTGCTGATTCTTCTCGCCAGCGATCATCTCAATGATTTGTTGCTCTTGGGTGCGCCCACCTACCAGTGGTAACTCACCTTGCCGCTCATCCACTATTGGCGCGGCCTCATCTACCTGCTGCTCCGGGGGAGTTTTCGGTGGCAACACATCCCCAAACAAGTCAGGCTGTACTTCGTCAAAGGTCTCCTGCAGCGCTGCTTGCTTTCCGCTCCTTGCAAGGTCACGATCAAACTTAGACATGCCTGCCATTGGGTCGGAGGAACGCAGGTCTGCTTCACGCTGACGGGATTGGGCTTCCTTACTTGTCTGATACGAGTCGTAATCGGCGCGACTTGTAATGACTGAGCCGTCCGGCATGATGACCGGAGTAAACGGTTGTGCGTCATACCCAAGCAGTTGTTGGGCTTGTGGTTTCTTCTCTTCACCTGCGGGTGGAGGCGCTTCTTTATCTAAACCAAGTTGTGCACGCCGAGCCTTGCGGCCAATGGTCATGTCAACAATCAAACTAGCCAGTGCACCAACCCCTGCGCCGTATGCGCCCTCTTCACCAGAACCCACAAGGATTTCCTGACTTGGGTCGTATACGCCCTTGGCAATCAGGTTTTGTGCAATCTTTTGTGCTGCTTCTGTTGCGCCTTCAACACCGCCTCGTGCTACGGCAGTAGTCATTAAACCTTTAAATGGTTTGATCTGTGGGGCAAGGATGTCGAGTAGACCCGTAGGCGCACCGAGTTGTGTAGCCAAGCGTCGTTCTTCGCCTGTAGCACCTTTGGCTTCAGCGACTTCACGGGCTTCACCTGCACCTGCGGCAACACCAAGACCTGAGCCTACAGCGCGTCCGGCTAACCCAAGAGGGCCGAGTGCAAAGAACGGTAGTGTTGAGCCTAGACCCTGACCAAGGTTACGGCCAATAGAATCTTCGTACCCTGCACTTGCTTCAAATGGTTTCTTAGCAACGCCAGCAATCTCTTTAATTTTTTCCCGCGCAGACCGCTCAGTGTCGTCAGGCAATAACGCTGCGATACCAGTTCCTGCGGTCTCGGCCAAGCCAATCGCACCGGGGACTACGCCCTTAAAAAACTCTTTAACGTTGCCACCAAACGTGGTTTCGGGGGCTTCTGGTGGGCGGTTTGCTAATGCCGCACGGCGTCGCTCGATGTCCGCAGTTTGTTGGTCGCGGATGTGGCGTTGCGTGGCTAGAACTAAGTCGCGTTGCGAGGCACCGGCGGGGCCTTCAATCTCATAGACCTTCCCGTCCGGCGCGGTTATCTCGTACAGCGGCATATCTATCCTTTATTTTGCGGGCTTCTCGCGAACAGTAAATCCTCCGAGACCGCCCTGTCCACCACCACCGTAAAGTTTAGCCTGAATAGAGGAGGCCAGCAAGTCAAAAGGCTTGGTAGTTTTATCTACGCTAGCCTCAATTTCCAACTGCAACGCGGCTTTTCTACCCAAGGCTTCTTTGTCTTTGGGGTTAGCCATGAGCGCCATCTCAATTGCTTGCGCATCTTTTTGGAATGCTTTTACTACGGCCTGCTCCGCACGAGCGCGATTGTTTGTAATTGTACTTAAATGCCCACTCAGTTTGGCAAAGTCATTGGCATCACGTTGCGCGGCAGTAGCGGCTTGCTGTGCGCCAATCTTAAGTCTTTCAATTTCGTTCTGTGCGGTATCTTGGATAGCTTTAGCCGCACGCTGTGCGGCGTTGTCCTTGGATTGAGTCTCAGTGCCGTACACGTTAGCGCCCGCAGTAAGCCCTGTGCGTAGTGTTTGACCGGCTTGTTCAGCAGTTTTAAACCCACCTTCAATACCGCCGGTAACTGCGGCGCGGTCAAGCCCAATAAGACCTTCTCGTGATTTTTGCATCTCGTTAAACCGAGCGCGTTGTTGACTATTCTGTGCGGTGTCATAGTTCATAGCGGTTTCAGCACCACCGGCAAACTCACCTTGACTACGTCCACCCATACCAATTAAGTATCGCTTAATACCTTCGCGGCGTTGTAGTTCGGGGTCAAAGTCCCGTTCGTAGAATTTCTTTAGCCCCGCAATGCCTTCGTCGTACACGGCGCGTTCATTGGGCGTAAGTTTAAGGCGATCTTCTATACGCTTTTCTTCAGCTAACTTTTCTGCTTTTGGGTCAATGTTCATTGCTGCAACAGACTGACGAGTCAAAGCATTACCTAACGTATCTTCCGGTGGGCCCATCTGTAGTCCGCCTAAACCTTGTTGTGGTTTAGGGGGTGCGGCAGGTGCGGGGGGAGCGGCGGGCATGGGAGGTTTAGCCGCTTGTGGGGGAGGGGGAGCCATCGGTGTGGGAGCGGGCATAGCGGCTTGTGGGCCTGCCTTCATAGTAGCCTGAGCCTCAGACACCGGTAAACGTTCTGTTGGTGGTGTTTGCGGTATTGGCGGCGCGGTAGGGGCAAGCGATGCCAATCCTTGTTCTTCGCGACGGACTCTATCCATCATTGGAGTCATACTTGCTCGGTCACCGCCGTAAGCCTCTCGCGGAATTTTAAAGTCAGCGCCGAGTGCTCTACCTAAACGAGTGTTACTTAGGTCTTCAGCAACCCCCATAAATGCACGGGGGATAAGTGTTGCAACATCGTAGCCTGCCGCGCCAAGTTTTTTGATGGTCATCATCATGGCATTGCGATCGCCTGATCGTTGTGCTTCTTCAAGTGCCGCTTGCGCTTTTTCGTCCAACGGTTTTTTGTCAGCCGCGCCGCCTTCTTTAAATGCAACAATACCACCTGCGGCCATAGCTTGAGGTTCCATAACACTTGCAGCGCCGGGAGCATTTGCAATACCACCCATTAACTTCTGCATGGCTTCTTTTTGTTCTACCTGTTGCTGCTGGGCAAGTTCACCGCGCTGTTGCGCTAGTTCTTGCTTAGTCATGTCCATGACTTCTTTTTCGCGTTGTTGCGCAATAGTTGAACTAGATTCACCATTTGCGGCTTGCTGTTGAGCCATCTGCATCTGCATCTCACGTGCGGCGGCCTCCTGCATCGACTTAATTTTTTGCAGGGCTAACAAGTCAATCAGTTGCTGCGATGCAGCATACTTCTGTTGCAGGGCTTGTGGGTTACCTCGGTAAGCGGCGGCGCGAGCATTAACGTCTTGGTCAATCATATTAAATCCTTACTTTTTAGCCGCAGGCTGACCGCCAAACAAACGATCGTACATATCCATTAAACCACCGGCTTGACTTGTAGATTGAGAAAGTGCGCTAGGTTGGTTGTACGAGTACTGCTGTGTTGCCAGTGGTAAGTTTTGCAGGAGTGACTGCATGTACTGCACTTGCTTGAGTGGGTAGTCACGTTCAGTTTCAAACTGTGCTCTATCAGCAGTAAGACCTTCCGACTCAATACCGCGCTCGATACCACCGACATCAGTTTGTTTCTGTAGCGCCGCAAGGCCATATTGATTAGCCATATCTTGTGCAGTCTGACCACGACCTTGCTCTACGTTGAACTGTGCCATGGCTTTGTCGTAAGCGTCTTTGTAACCTGCGCCGGTAATGCCTGACAACTTATCCATCAATGCGCGATTACCTTCAGACTCCATGATTGCTTGACGTGAGCCACCATACGCACCGGCTTTAGTAAGACGCCCTGCGTCACCAATACGTGTAATGTCTGCTTGACGGCGCATCTCAGTAATCTGAGGGTCAAGTGCCGCTGTCAAGTACGGATTCATGTAGTTCTTGGCTTGGTCTGCCGTGAACGTTTGCGGTGTGAACGCGCCCATTGATGAGGTAGGAATAGTCAGCCCAGCCAAACCTTGAAACGCTTGTGACTGAAGGTTAGATGCACCGGCAGTCAGTGGGCCTGTGTACGCTTGGTACGGCTCAGAAGCAAGGGCTTGGCCACGTCCCAACATCTCGGTAACATAAGGGCCAATATAGTTTGAAAGCGCAGACTCGCGTCCGGTCTCTAAACCAACCATGGGGTCTTTAGGTGCGGTTGCGCCAGTCTGACCAGTTTGACCTGTTGATGATGGTTCTGCCATATATTACCTTACGCTAAAAATTTATCGGGGTTAATCTGCTTGCCCTGCTTCTTTGTGCCAGTGCGAGCCGTACGGATTTTGTCCATCATTGCATACAAACGTTTTGCACCTGCTTCGGAGTTTCCGTTACCTAAGTGGCTTACAACATCTGCAGGAATCACAAACTCTCCGTGACTTAATCTTGCTTCTTGCTTACCACCAATTCGTGCTGGAATTTTATCAGCCATTCCATCAGTTGCACCACCTAAATATCGACCTTTTGCCATACCTGCAAGACCGCCGGAAGCCATTTGTACGCCCCGTGCATTTTCTTCCGTATACACGGGTACTTTTAAATCTTGGGCAACGCTAGAAGCGGGACGAGAAGCCACCGCTGTACCGCCACCCGCAGGGGATGTGACCGGTGTTGGGGAGGTAAGATTCTTGCCACGCAGGGTGGCAATAATGTCGGGGTGCCGTGCAAAGTTACTAAAGTTTTCGTTAGCAATATTTGCGGCCTGTTTAGCGGCAGCGTCTCCCGCAGTTTTAATAGCCTCGGTGTCACCCTGCTTAATAAACTGTGGCGCAGTAAAGTATTGCTGGCCAGAACTTCCAGCGCGTCGTGTAGCGTCATACGTTAAAGGTACGCGAGCACGTACGGCTTCGTACTTAGGGATACTGCCTTGGTAGCCAACTTTTTCTTGGGGTTTATTGGCTTGGTACAAACCATATAGGCCACCTGCCGCACCCGCTACAGAACGCCAGTCAACTTTGCCGTCCTTCATGAACGTATTTTTTAGCGAGTTAAACGCATCAGCACCCACCGTTTTAAGTGCTTTTCCTAACTGAGTAGACAGCGCAGTATCTCCAGCCAACTCAGGAAAACTTGATTCAATGTAACTACTTAAGTAGCCCAACTCGTCGTCGTTGGCTTCTACGTTGCCTAAATAGCCCAACTCGTCGTCATCGTAGGTTTGTGTGTATCCCAAATAGCCCAATTCGTCATCATCACCCATGATCTTATCCTCTCAAAATTCTGATTAACTCGTCGTTTACGCTGAGTGCAGCACTGACTGCACCGCCCCTAGCCATCTTCTTTGGCTTCTGTTCCGGCTTGTTAGCAAAAATGCTTTCGAAGTCGTAAATATACTCAATATCCTTGCCTTCGGGGGTTTTTACATCCACGCGTTGTTGCCCTGCCTGTTGCTGCGGGGGCACAGGTTTTTTCTTTGCTACCGGCTTTTTAGGTTTCTTTTTGGGCGGCGGTTTTTTAGGCGGCTTTACTACCGGCGGTTTTACTACTGGCGGCTTATCGGGGTCAACAACCTCATCGTCCGTATCGGTATCAGTATCGTCGTCTGTATCGTCGTCTGTGTCTGTGTCCGTATCGTCGTCTGTATCGTCGTCTGTGTCTGTGTCTGTGTCTGTGTCTGTGTCTGTGTCTGTGTCCGTATCGGTATCAGTGTCTGTGTCCGTATCGGTATCAGTGTCCGTATCAGTGTCTGTGTCCGTATCAGTGTCTGTGTCCGTATCAGTGTCTGTGTCCGTATCCTTGGTGGTATCGGTATCCTTGGTGGTATCGGTATCCTTGGTGGTATCGGTATCCTTGGTGGTATCGGTATCCTTGGTGGTATCAATCTTGGCGCCCGTGTCTGTAGTGATTGTGGTTTCCTTGGCTTGCAAACCAGTCAGGCTACCAATAGTAATTGGCTTGCCATCATGCCCCGTGCCAACAACCACGTCAGGTTGCACTTGGAAATCCGTGCCTTTACCGGTCACTGAAGAACCAAGCACGTCACCAACTGTTACAGCGTTTCCGTTTGAATCAAAACCAACCGGTGCATTCAGGTTGTCGATTGCAAACTTAGTATCCGCGCCGCCAATTTGTGTAAGGTTGTAAACAACAGCCTCGGCTACTGCAGTATTGGCAACGGATTGTGCTTGCTCCGTGTTCATGCCCGCTTCTTGCATTGTAGACACAATCTGTGAACCAGCGTCTGATAAGTTTTTAGTGTTTGCAATAGTGTTTGAAACTTGAGACTGCAAGTCACCTGCTTTGTCACCGGCAACAGAACTAAGAATCTGGGACGATGCAACCTGCTGTGCCTTGTCAAGCGCAACTTCACCTGCTTGGATAGAAGCTACTGTATGCCCTGCAACGGCTGATCCGACAGTTCCGCCAGTCAGAATATTGTTGACGTTGATTTTGCCGGTAGCAAAGTAGTCTTGGAAACCTTGAGCCGAGCCTTCTTCAACGTACTCAAGGGGCATTTCTTTCAGGCCGGATTTAACTACAGTGCCAACAGTTGCTTTCTGTACTGCATCGCCTGCGGCGCGTTTAATAAACGGTGCATCAACAAGTGGGCCAAGTACTGCGGCTACAGTAGCGGAAGCGGCAAAAGACTTCTGTCCGGCGGCATGTGAGTCATTTTCATTCATACCGGCTAGTTTGGCCTTGGCTACTGTGTCGTTATAGCCTGCACCGCCAGCCTCAACTCCATTAACAATAGAGTTAGCCGCAAAACCAATAAACTTACCGCCCCACTTGGCCGCACTCGCACCGGTCAAGATTGGGATAACTTCTTGGATACCTTCTTTGACCACGGCGTAGCCAAAGCCAATTGGGTTATTAGCAATAGCAGACGGTAACGCTGCCAACTTAGCGCCCGCATCAGACCAGAATTCTCCAGTATTTCCGGCTTTAGAAATTTCAGTGACAAATCCTTTTTCTTGCTCTTGGGCTACGGTAGAAACGTTGTTTGCGCCATAGGTTGTCAATCCCTTTGCCATACCTGCAAGTAGGCTATCTTTACCAATAGCCCCAGTAGCTTTGAGCGCCCCCTCAAGAGAAGATGCTTGCTCGCCTGCTGCTGCGGATATTGTGCCCGTTACGTTTTTAAATATAGACGTAATGGCACTGTCAGATTCTTCCGCCGACAACTTGGCAGTTTTGTTCTGCGCGGCAAGTTTAGCGGTTTCTGCCGCTGATTCGTTAGGAGCATTACCTAACACCAAAGAATTATTAAGCGCCAGTAGGCGTTTTGTTTCTACATCGCTTTGGTTTGACGCAGTGCCAAGAGTTCTAGCCGCCGTATCAGTCTGCGCCGCAACCGTACTAGACGCGTTGGTAGTGGTTGCAAGGTTTGTTGCGTTTAGCGCATTGATTTTTGCATCAGCAGCGGTAACGTTTAAGTCTGGGCGTTCGGTGGAAGTAGCCGTGCTGTACTCTTTACCTTGCCATGTAAACGTTTTACCGGGGCCAAGAAGTGCACGCGCTTGTGCAAACGCATCATTAAATTTAGGCGTGCTGGCAATTGTGTTTAACTTGTCATTCTTAACTGTTTGGTCAATAACTGCGCTGTCGCCTATGAGAGATGCTAAGAGCGCATCAGTCCCGCCAAGGTTTAACGCATCGGTTGCAGTGGCGCCGGTTGTAATCGACGAGACAACATCTTTAGTTGCAAGGTTAGACGCGCCTGTTGTACCGGTAGTGTCTGTTGTGGTTTTGGTATCTGTTCCTGTACCCGTAACTGTGTCTGTAGTTGTTTTAGTATCTGTCGTAACTTTGGTGTCTGTGCCGGTGCCCGTACCTTTTGCTTTTGCAATTTCATCGTTTGCGGCGGCAATAGCAGCATTGATAACCAGTTGGTCTAACGGCTTGTCGGACACAATGCCCGTGACTATGTTAGTAATCATCTTTTGCTGAGATGCTGTAAGGTCACCAAACCCATCAATATTATTCATGAGCCCATTAACTGCGCCGTTAATGCCACCGGTAGTAAAGCCTTTTACAAACGCCGTTCCAGCATTTTCACCCGAAAGTACTGCGCCAACAGTAGAAGTTGCGGCGTTTTGTAATCCCCTTGTTAGCGTGTCTGTCATTTCTTTAGACAGTCCTAAGCCTTCAATAAACGAAGCGCCGTCCTTCATAAAATCCATACCGGGAATTTGGGATGCAAGAAACGAGGATGCGGCGCCTTTAATTACATCTTTAGCTTCCTTACCACTAAGCAGTTGCACGGCCATGTTAGCGGCAATCTGTTGAGGTATAGACAAACCACCTGTAGCAATAGCAAGACCAATTTGACCAATAGGGCCAAGGTCTGCCATTAAGTTGGCCAAGTCGTTACTTGATACACCAACGGTGTAGAAGATCGGTAAACCAGTTTTTTCGTCAATTTTAAGTTTGTACTCTGTGCCATCTTTACCCGTGGCGGTGTAACCAATGTTACCGGTACCATCACCAATCGGTTTACCTGTTTTTGTATTGATAATTCCCGTGCCAATTACACCTGTAGTAACTAATTGTTGACTCTGATTCTCACCATCACCAACAGTAATAGTGCGGATGTTTGCTATCTCAGCGGCGGTCATAGGAACGTATGTTCCTGTTTTGGTATCAAACTTAGAATATGCGCCTGTAGGATTACCGTTATCGTCGTACTCGACCCTTGCATTTACGTCGCCCGTAAGGTCACCTTTACCAATTTGGCTAATATCAGTGACATCCGCAGCGGCAAGAGTCGCCGCCATATCTAGCGCAACTTGCTGTTTGTTTGTAATAGTGCCCGTACCAAGAATTTGCTTTCCGGTTGCGGCATCAAAACCAATGTTTGCGCCATCACCTGCCGTAAACGCACCGCCTTTCCAAGATTTATCAACACCTAATAAAGATGACAAGTTTGTAATTTGCGTGGTCAGCGTAGCCAATTGCGTGGCGTTATAAGTTGTACCGTCGTGATACGTTACCGTATTGCCTGTGGCTTTATCGGTTGTTGTACTTAATTTAGTGTATGCCGCATCAACTTGAGCATTGTTAATACCAATCGTAGCGGCAACGTCTTTAACTTGTTCTTTAGTTGCAGTGGGGTTCTGCTTTAAGTAATCAATCAGCGCTTGATCAATTTCGGCTTGTGTGTATTTCTTTGCGTTAGCCTCTTCCTCATCAGCAAGTCTTTGTGCTTCGGCGGCTTCAGCTTCGGCTGCAAGTGCGGATGCTTTGGCAAGGCGAGCTTCTTCCGCCAACCGTGCTTCTTCAGCAAGGCGAGCCTGTTCTGCAAGGTAGGCTTCTTCGGCGAGTCGGGCTTCTTCGGCAAGTTGAGCCTCTTCCGCTAACCGTGCTTCTTCGGCGAGTCTATTTGCTTCGGCTTGTGCGGCGGCTTGTGCATCCGCTTGCGCTTGCAGAGCGGCAAGTCTATCTGCCTCGGCTTGTTGTTGCGCGTAGTAATCGTCAACTGCAGTGGTGTCTACATACGGCGTGTTAACTACGCTTGTGTCTGTATATGTCGAGGTGTTTGTGTCTGTAACGTCTGTACCTGTAGTGCCCGTAGGTAGTAACGATGTAATACCCGTGTTGTCCGTTGCATCAGTTGCAGCCCAGTATGGAGTGACGTTAGCTTGTGTAAAGAAACTGTTTACAGCCCCGAGGTCATAGCCTGTAGCGCGTGACAAATCCGATGCAGACACATTGAATTGTTGCGCCGCATCCGCAATAGCCTGTGGGTTACCAATGTTGGCAACAACATAGTCGTAGATGTCCTTATCTGAGACTGCCATTATCCGACCTTCCAATTTGTTCCGTCAGAGTATACGGGCACAGCAACAGCCCCGCCAGCTATCACGGTAGAACCAAACGCGGGAGCCAGTGCATCTGTTACAAAAGACCTTGCGCCTTTACCTGAAGTTACTGCACTAGGCAACGTTGCCACAGTGTAATTAGTCAAAGCAGGGATAATGGTATCCGTTTTAAACTGGTTCAGAATAGCATCAACCCTGTTGAAGTACAAGCGAAGCACGTTGTTTAACTGGTCAGCGTACAACCGGTCATATTCAAACGGAGACAGCGGTAAGTTAGGCGCGGCAACCTGATTGATCTCAAAGTCAGAAATAACAATCATGTGTTACCTCTGCGACCATCTTGTTTGATGTCAATACGGGGTGAGCCTAACTGCCAAGCGCATCCCAGTTGATTAGATTCAACTTGAAGAATCATCTGACGGCCACGAACACGTACAAACACTTGTCCTGTAAACTGCTCAATGACTGAGGTTGAAGTGCGCACCACTGTTGCATCAGGGTTACCGCCCGCCGAAATGGGGTTGTTGTACCCAGAGCCAGAGTTTTGCATGGGGATCAGCGTCATGGTGACTTGAGGAGATGCCGCGTCTGATCCACGAAACGTAATGTCTGGGAGCATGCGGTAAACAAAACCAAAGTGATCGCCATCGTCAATGTCAAACTCAGCAGAACCAATGATGGCAGAAATAGCCGCTGGTGTGCCGCTTACGTTATCGTCATTGCCCTGCTCATGGTCAACAAGGTTATAGGAGTACGTTGCCGCTAGTGGGTAATCACGTAATCCTGAATCAAGCCATGCTGTACGGGCCAATGTTCCATAAGACCAGACATCTTCTGTGTAGTTATAGATTGTGTACAAGTCAATGGTAGAGCTAGTAGCAGAACAATAGAACCACCAGACTTCGTTAAAGCCTTCATTGGTTCCAGCAAACACTTGCGCTGATTGAGCTAAATTAATATCTTGGTAAATGTACCGAAGCAAATCGCAACGCAAAGTTTGGGTGCGACCATCGTATTTGTAGAACTTATCAACGCCCATCCAATAAATAACACCAGAAGCAATAATAGCGGCATTAGGGCCAATGATGGAAATGTTGTCACCCAATAGTTGACTAGACCAAACTGCTGGCTGGCCTTGATATTGGAGAGAATACAGGGATGAGTCAGTCCAAACCACAATCTCTTGTCTGGTCTGTACGCAAGTGATGATCTCTGAGCCGTGGGACAAGCGGATACTACCGGCTTGGTTTGTGGCTGATGGTGTCCAGTTTGTTACAGATTCTTGGTCAGACCAGCGAATCAGCATAGGATCTTGAACCGTACTGCTGTAGTCGTTACATCCAAACGCAAACACAAACCGGCTTGTGTCAGCAACAAAGATTAAATTCTGGATAGTCGGGCAGTCTGATGCGCCACCCAATGAGACAATATCAATGCCTCTAGGAGATATAGTGTGAGTGCCTGACTGCGTTCCGCTGGTAATAATTGCCGCACCGCCGTAGGTCAATGCTAGATTACAGGTTGTACCTGTGCTACCAACTACATAGTAAATCGTACCCACAACCAAACCAGTTGGTAAGGCTCCAGTGGTGTTTAGATACACCGCAGTGCCATTCCTCAAAGCCACAGTTAATACACCGGGTGAAGCAATAGTTACTGTAAAGGATAATGGCGTAACGCCAATCTGGGCAGACCAGTAATAAATGCCACCACCCCTTGGCGCGAAGATTAAGTCTTCACCAAAGTTGCTTTGGCTCCATAACTGGATAGCATTAACAGAGTTAATACCAACACCCCAAGTGCCTGAACCCCAAGGGCCACCACCCCAACCATTAACAGCCACGGCATAGGCTGGGCCAGCGTGAATCTCATAAGCCGCTATGACCGCCGCACCGCCGCCGGGTGACCCAGAAGCGTCTGTTGCATTGGCTGTGGCTGTTGCTGTAAACGTGTAACTGTTAGCGTTAATGACAGTGATTTGATAATTGGCATTTAACACTGTTGCGGTAATGTTCCCGCCCAAACCAACAGCAGCACTAAACGTAACAAAGTCACCTGTAAATGCACCATGAGCCGTGTCTGTTACTGTAATGACTGCGGAACCGTTTGTAGCTACAAATGGGTTGTTATTGATCGTGGAGATAGCACGGATAGGCGTAACGTCGTTGTACGCACCGCCTTGCTCAATGTAAAACTTTAAATTAGTGCCTACGCCAATTAGGTTTAACGATGTTAGTGTGACCCAGTTCCAGAGGGAGCGGCACACGCCTTGAAAAACAGCCGCAGAAATACGAACCCAGCCACCAATCTTTTCTGGCGTACCCTGACGAAACCGCATCTTGTCAGATATAAACCAGCCATTCTCAGATGTATACCGAGTGTTTTCCTTGTTTACACCAGACTTTAGCTTTAGTTTTTTAAGTGCCATCGGTCAATCCAGTAAGGCGCACTCAGCCGTGCGGCGTTTAAACAGTCCCGGCAGTACCTTACCGCCACCTTTAGTCCAGAGCATCAGTTGTTCTTTTGCGCCTTCCCAATCA
>Ga0114970_10000604_pt1 | contig 26885 bp, 10 predicted proteins | sample M_140205_XF_Meta_FD_87030 | JGI IMG/M metagenome (GOLD analysis project Ga0114970, IMG submission 87030) | Freshwater microbial communities from Lake Montjoie, Canada to study carbon cycling - M_140205_XF_MetaG | ecosystem: Environmental > Aquatic > Freshwater > Lake | place: Lake Montjoie...
AAATAAAAAAACAAAATAAAAACTCCGCCGCAACATTCAACATAAAATTAGACCTTGCTTCAAAATTATATCAACATCGTCTATTTCCTAATTGGCCATCCTTCCGTACAAATCAATATAAGTTTGCCATTAGCGATCTCAGCAGTCTTAAAAAAGAACCCCTATCCCCCGCGATTGACCTTTTTTCATGGTTTGGATCGCGAAGGCGGCAGGTGGAAACCGACATTTCAAGATTGCTCTCGTCCACTTGGAGCGAAACTCTTGATCCGGCACTAGCTACTGGGTCGATTAATCTGATTGAGTCTAAAAAACTTAGTTTTACAATCCAAGAGGTTGAAGAAAGATTTAGCCTGTCAGTTGCCGATGGGCTAGAAATGGTTGAATCCCAATTGTCAAATCTTGAAAAAGATATTTTAAAGGAATTAGCAAAATCTGATGCTTTCCTTACATCGCAGGCTTATCCGAGAAGAATGAACACATCGGCTAAGCTTATTCAGCAAGTAATCAGACAATTCTGTTGCCGCCTAGTAAAGCGATCAATCGGTTGCAGGCGGGGCATTTGCAAGGAAATGTTGCAGCAAAAAGCATTCCATGACACAACCATAAATTCTGAAGGACTCAAGAAATTCCGAAAGAGTCTCCAGTCACTTTTGCACAACGATAAAAATCGATATGTGGCGTCTCTTGCTACTACATTTGGCCAACCCACTCCGAATAAATCAAAGGATGTTCAGATAATCACTAGCCAGGTGGAAGTTAAGATCATCCCAAGAATGAAAATGGACTCACGCCCGACTGACCCCGTGCAGTATGTAAGCATAGGTAACTATTTGATTCCAATAACGATGGACTTATTTGCCCTACTTCTCGACAGGGATACTGGGCTTCGTGCTGCCTCATTAACTACAGCAGCTTTTGCACTCTTTGACACAACTAGGTCTATTGTCACAGGGGAGGTTTCGCGTGACCCGAAATTGCGCGAGGACGGTTTGTTTATAAATATTGGAAGTTGCCGAGAGTCATTTTATCTTGATGGCAATGACCTCTCCGTGATTTTAAGGGGAGAAGAAAATGCCAATTGAACAGGTTAAAGAAGAAGCCTCGGGACTACCTAAATTACATACACATTATTCTAATAGTTTTTTACATATGCGTCCTGCCCCGGAATATGCTTCGGGTGAGGTTGTTTTAGCTTCTTTTATTCGCAACATTTGCTTCAGCGGAGTTCCTGAAAGCAATGTGCCTAAGAATGGGTCGGATTTGTCTAAGCGAATAAATCGAGAAAAAGATAACACTAAGGAAAAAAAACTGGCCAATGATAGTTGGCAGACAGTTATTGAGTCTTCACTTAAAAGCCCCAAACAGCCTAATCAATCTGCAAGGCGTTTCCTTCAGATTTACCCGATCGTACCTGATTGCGCTATTTATTCTTCATCCGCCCGCCTTTCTACACACTCTTGGAACCCAGGTGAATTGGTTCAGCGAATTTTTGAATTTGGTGCTAAAAACCATGCTGATGCTAAAAATCTTTGGAAAAAAACTTTTGAAACACTGGCGGTATCTAATAGTAAAGATGACCCTTGGGCATTGGGCCTACAGTTGGAGTTTGAACGGCGGCGGCCAGAAAAAATTAAATGGCAGCTCCAAGATTTTTCGGAAAATGAAATGATTAAGATTTGGCGTGAAGGTGGTGGCGAGTCGCCTTCAACTAGATTCATGTCTGATATGGATCAAGTTCTCAATTTAAAGGAAGCCCTTACCCGCCGACAATGGATTAGCATGCTGGAGTGTTTACTTCGTCTAGCTTGCGGAGCACATGTGTTGTGGCTTTGCAGGGCTAATATTGTTACTTACAAGCTATTTCTTGATGCCCTTAGAGGAGAAGAGCCCCTACCAACATCACAAATTGTCCGCGACCGACTTGCTGTGAACTCACAAGGGTTCTGGCGGTATGGCCAATTGGCAGGTGAAACTATCGAAAACTTTGCTAGAGAATATTTAGAAGCACGCGTGGGATTAAACGCTTTGTTGCACTTAACTGACGATATGGATTTGGAGATAATTAAAGGGAGTAATCCGCTTGGTTCCCCCGATTCAATACAGTTGGCTGCAATCGAGCTCCAAAAAATCCGTGGCAAACTTTCCTACGAAAATCATCGAAATACTGTACGGGCGGTTGTAGATGGAAACCCACGACTTTTTTCAGTTAAGAAAGGCATTGGCTCGAACATAAAAGAGTTTCTCCGGCACTGCCTCGGCCAAAGGCAAACCACAGAAGAGGGAATGAAAAGTTACGATCAGGGTTACTGGTTACGTAAAAATGGATACCACAACTCAGCCAAATGGATTGTATCGGCTGGCCCTGTTGCTGTGCTTCTACTTGTTTATTGTTGCTCAAAACGTACAGTCGGGCCAGCAACAACAGACGACCTATGCCGCCATCTTGGCGAGTATGGAATAACCTTAAAATTAGATGATGTTACTGGAACGGGCGACCTAGGGCCAACCCTGCGCCGGATGGGACTTGTCACCGATAGCCCAGATGCCGAAGGTGGAATGCTTATACGCAATCCATTCCGCACCAAAGGAGAGAAACACGCTTGAGCAAATTAATCAACCATATTGCAAGTTATTGTACTACCGAGGTAACTGGCATTCTCGCCAACCCCGCTGGGAAAGAAACCCGCTTAGTTTTTGAAGGGCTTCCTTTTAGATTAATGGCTCTTTTGCTGGATACTCTTGTTGGCAAATCCGATTTAAGTGTTCCAGTATTTCTAATAGAAAGTAATGCCAAAACTCTCACTGGGCTTAATTCTGGCAAGTGCACTGATGCAAATTTAGTAAATATTCGCAATAGCACCAATAGCAATTGTTACCTAACACTTCTACCAATCGGTGCTGTTCTCAGTCAATCCAATAGGACATCAAGTATTTTTCGAGGAGTGGCAGAAGAGCTTGAAGGTGGGCACCTGATAAATGATCCTTTTGTATCTAATCTCATCGAAGTTGCTACAAGTAAAACTTCTTGGGAAGCTTCTGTAAAAGCGTCTGCAATTTTGGTTATCGAGAAGGCTATGACAGATGCAGCAAGACTAGATATTGGCACAGACGCACCGGAGCACCAATGGAAAATAATCGAAAGGATTTTTGAAGTATGCTTTTTAGATAAAGCATCTCCAATACAATTACTTGCTGCTTTGGGATTACCTCCTTGTGAACCAAAAAAGCTTGGAACCAAGGAACATTTAACCGTTTTAGACAAGGTTGGACAAGAATTCGAAACGAGTGGCATAAAAGATCCATTCGACTCTTGGATGGCCTCAGACTCGGGCGGAATAATCAAAGATAAACTTGCTTCTGCCCTTGAATTTATAAGGGATACTAGTGCTTCAAATTTCGCCAAGGCACCATCTTACTTTTACCGGATTTCGATGGAAGATGTACTAGCTAATCAAATACCTAAATGGTGGGAATCCTTGGACCTTAACCAATGGGAAGAACTTCTTCAATCAGATATCGGAGAAGTTCATTCTATTTGCGTAAAGGCGATTGCACCTCTGGTTGCCCAAGAAAGTGGCAGTGGCCTACCAACCATTTTCCAGAAACAATGCTCCTTCGAAATTCAAATCGATGAAGAAAACCATAGCGCAGCAACCGTAAAAATATCTGTTTCAAAAGGTACAAAGGATTTCACCCAACTTGCACTTGTTGATATTTCATCTGGCAACTCCACCTTCACCCATGATGATCCGCCAATTCATCAAACACCGTTGCGTTATCGCTTTGAGGCAGAAGGATTTGAACCTAAAACAGTTCGAGTCATTGCACTTGATAGATATTTACCTGGGGTAATAGTGTATTCTCGTGGTGCATCTAAACTCACACTGTTTAAAAAACAAAAGAAATCAAAAGGGGCAGCCAAGTACGACTGTGACATTGAATTTAAAGGCGTTGGTACTTATCACCTAGATATTCTCAATGGAAAAGGCATCGCAATCAATAATCAGATAGCAAGCCAAGATACTAGCTCCGAAATAAATGACATACAAAACCGCCCAATCAACAAAAGTAGCGATATTACTGCTGCAGCATTAATACAAACTGACGATGAATCATCCCACGAATTTATGGCTGAAATAAATAGTGAAAAAGTCATTTTCAAACTGCATGTCCGAGCTTTAGACTCGCAGCCAGTTGGAGCAACTAGCGAATTTGACCGTCTTATTCTTGAACATAGATCAGCAACCCACAAATCCTCTCGGGCGACACGGGTTGAGCCTGTAACTTGTCTTACTAAAACTCTTGGTCATTGGTTACTTGAAGACCCTAATTCTTACTATCCTCTTGTAATTGGCGAGGATTATGTTGCGGCTTGGAACAAACCTGATTGGAAGGCGAATCCAGTAATATCTATGGTTAGCCTGCAACACGATCCCCGACCTGAAAATAGCTCTTTTCTACCCCCGAATGGTTATCTTACAGCGCGTTTAAATCTTCAGACGGCCCTTCGTGGTGAATCTCCTGGCGATGATCTTTTGGAAACAATAGAACTAGGAGAGCGCATGCGGGATCAAAAGTTCCGGGATATTGTAGACGAGTATTTAAGTGAATACATCAAATGGCTTAAGTCTGATTTTGAATCAGCCGCTTGGGCTGATGTAGTTACTGTGCATCGTCTCGATACAAATACAGTGGGGCCGAAATCTCTAGCATCTTATCCTCATGCCTTATTATTATCTCCCATGCACCCCGCTAGGTTTGGCTGGCAGTGTGTTGCTCAATCCGTTCTCCAGCACGCAATAGACCAACGACAGCGCTGCCCAGGCGCAAGCATTCTCGACCCACGATCAGCCCCAGATTGCCTTGTTCTTCCATGCCGCACGCCCGTTGGAAAAACCGACTTACGAAAATTTTTGTCCGTTGCGAGTAATTCTGACTATTGGGGGGTTTTTTGGAGTGGCGACGGGGATCATTTAGCTAAATTGAATGAGGATGCAGGCAGATCAATTTTTGATAAGGAATTCGGCATTACTATCGACGGACTTGCATCTGGATTCAGTGTATCTCAGGTGGAGCGAGCTATTGATGAAATATCCAATATTTGGTCTGCAAAAAGTGCGCTTCGGATTTCAATTACCAGTGATACTATAGGTTCAAGCTCATGCAATGAAGGAATTACAAGTTGGGGGCGTAAAAGTCTTGGCGAACAAGACCCTTGGAATTCGGGTGGCGGTCGATCCCTCGAAATCTATGACGATAGACGAATTGATCTCCAGCCAGAAGATGCTGAGCTTTCGGCGCTCACTCAAGCCCTTGATTCTTCAATTCATTGGTTTAGCCAGCCAAAGAATCCACCTCAAGCAGACCTGGCTATCATTGCACATCTTGGAACTCAGAGCCCAGAGTTATCTAAGCTCGGCCTGGCATCTCCCATTGACGCAATAGGCCTCAATCGTGTGCGAATCAGAAAACAACTTACCCCTAATCAAGGAAGATTCATTGCCGAAAGTAGGGTTGGAAGCCATAAGGCAAGCCCCGAAGCTATTGATTTGCTTCCTGATATAGCCAAGAATACCAGTAGTTACCTCTCTCAAATTATTCAATTTATCGAGTCTCGATGTGGTGATAATTTTGACAGTTATGTGTTTATGCCAAAGAAGCCTACTCTAGAAAAAGCTATTGATTCTGCCAGATATTGTGCTGTATCTTCCTCGAACATTGATCCTGCTTGCTTCTTTAATGTGAATGAAAAATCATATCTATGGGACTATGATTTGCCCTCTTATTCGCGCCGCGCCGGAGAAAATAATGGCTTTTATTTGATTGCAAATGAATCACCAACTATTTGCCAAGCAGTTAAGGGTGCAATAAAACAGCTAAAAAACGATACCGAAATTAGTGACGAAACTATAAGTGCACTCATTCAAGAAATTTCCCATCGGGGGGTACCAACCCTAAAAAAATTAACTAATGGCGGCACCGCATCACTAGGAGAAATAGGAGTTTTAACCTGTCTCCGGGCGCTTCAAAGCGAATTTTCCTTACCAAATTTAGAGTGCATCTTCCCAACACGAAAAGAAGGATCCCCTATCGTCAACATGCTTATTCCTGTCGATCCATTCCGGGCATTTTTTGACGAATTGCGCCAAGGCCTTGAACTACAGGATTTTGAGCGCCCTGACCTTCTATCTTTAAGCCTCCAATTCGAGGGTAACCAGCTTACTGCTATAAAAGTTACACCGATTGAGGTAAAGGCCAGAGCGGGAGGCATGAATGATTCTGAGCTAAAGGAGGCTATTGGACAAGCACGCATTTTCGCTTCATTTCTAGAAGATTTAGCCAAACGAGCTTCCGAGCAAACAATATGGGGAATCGTACATCGTAATCTAATCTCCTCGTGGCTTGACTATGCCTTCAGAGTCTATGGCCAATTACCGCACCTCATGGAATCTACAGATTGGCATAAACTCCATGGTGAAGTAATTTCAGCTATTCTTTCAGGGCGAGTTATTCCACAAGTTGATTCTCGTGGCCGCTTATTTGTTGTAGGAACTCAAAACGAAAGTGAAAAGCGAGACCTTGATAATGATGGTCTTCCTGAGGCATTATTAATTAGCCACAGCGATGCTTACTCTATCCTCACCGAACCCTTTTCAGCAGCCATAAAAAACATAAGCTCAACAATTGGCGATTGGGAACTTACTGCAAAAATTTCTCCACGTCTAAACATAGAAAAACGTCCTATCACTCCACCACCAACGCCTATTCCAATTGCTGACAACACTAACCCGGATTCTGTCCCGGCTTCAACCCCACCTGCAATCACAGAGGAAGAAAATATTAAAGCCCCTGATGCAAATGGACTAAGGTTCCCTGTTGGAAAAACCGTATCAACGCTCGAGCCACACGATCGTTTTTTTTATCCCAGCAGCACGGAACTTAATCAATTAAATATTGGTATCGTTGGCGATCTAGGCGTTGGCAAAACCCAACTCATTCAGGCACTAATTTATCAACTCCGGAATCAGCCCGCCGCAAACCGTAATCATTCCCCAAATATTCTTATTCTCGATTACAAAAAAGATTACTCCTCAGCATCATTTGCAAAAGAAATCGGAGCTAAGGTTGTTACCCCACATAATCTCCCACTGAATTTATTTGACATCCAAGGAGCAACAGGCGAAACAAATATAGCAAGGATTCAACGGGCCCGCTGTTTTATAGACATTCTAAATCGAATTTACCCAGGTATTGGTCCAGTACAACAAGAACGGCTAAGGAATGCAGTTAAAGTTGCTTATGCTACAAAGGGCGAACAATCAGCACCTACGATCTATGATGTGTTTAATATTTACAAAGAAGCGGTAGGAGAAAAAATCGACGCCCCTTACAGCATTATTAGCGACATGGTAGACATGGAACTATTTACTCAAGATCCATCCAAGGTAATATCTTTCACCGATTTTATTTCCGGTCCAGTCGTAATAGACTTAGGTTACCTTCAAAATGATAATAAAACGAAAAATGTCGTTGTGGCCATTATGCTGAACCTTTACTTTGCTTTCATGCTTACTAGAGAAAAGAAACCCTTTTTAGGGACTGACCCTAAACTTAGATATATTGATTCATTTCTTCTGGTGGACGAGGCAAGCAATATCATGCAATATGAATTTGATGTATTAAAAATGCTTTTGCTTCAAGGGCGAGAGTTCGGGATGGGAATTTTATTGGCTTCTCAGTACCTATCTCATTTCAAAACAAGCAACGAGGATTACCGAGAACCTCTTCTTACCTGGTTCGTTCATAAGGTACCCCAACTTAGCGTTAAGGACTTAGTCGGAATAGGGTTAACAGATGTTGATCAATCTACTGTTGACCGAGTAAAAGGTTTACCAAACCATCATTGCCTCTACAAAACCTTTGATGTCCATGGGGAAATTATCCGCGCAACCCCATTCTTTGAAATGATAGATAAACAAAAACAATAAGTATAAAAAAATTATTTTCATGGCCTAAAAAAAACAATTACAAAATTCACAAACATACAGCTAACTTAATTGTAAAAATCATTTGATAAAACAATCCACCTAAACAAACCTTAATTTCTATTTAATTTTTTATTGCTATCTAAAGATTTAGAATGTACAAAAAATTGGTTTAGTTATCAAAATGTCAGAGTATAACTAATATCATCACAATTATTTTTACGGCAATTTTTTAAGGCTTTTAAATGAACGATATACAGTTTGTTTGGAGTTTGTGCCAGTACTATTACGAACAAAAAAGTATCGTATCAAACGCCATTTTTTTTTGGGAAATTGACTTTCAATGTTTTAATGTGGATCAAGAAGGGAGCAATAAAATATCCAAAGGACTGGCAAGCCTTATAAGGGATGACAATTTTACAAGTAAACATATGCCGGCTTTTCTTTGGTGGGTCAGGACGAATGCCACGCTATACACTTTAAATTCTTGGGCCGAATTAGTTGCCCCGCGCCTAGAAGATGCAATAAATTGCCAACATGGTTTAATCTATCACCAAGTAACAAAATATAACGGTCTATTTTCTAAAGCTTTTGAAGAATGGGCAGAAACAGAATTTTATAACGACATAAACAAATATGATTATTACCAATCAAATTCTGACTATAGAAGGTGGCGAGTCCACCTAATTAATTCAGAATGCCTCTTATCTCCTGCAAACGATGATATTTCAATCAACTTTTTTGGAATGCCATTAGCAAATTTTCTGGATTTCAATGAAGAAAGCCTAGCTGAAAGATTCAATGAAAAAGCAGGCGCGGATCTTGATGATCTTTTACCTTTAAGAGATTGGTTTGTATACGCAGCAGGATTGCTAAAAAAAATAAGCGAATTTTTATATAATAATGAAAAAGCATACCCAACAAATCAAAATGCATTGATACAAATTATTGATCTATGCGGAAAGAGTGATTTTTATGGTTTCCCTTTGATCGCCTCCAACAAACTTAAGGAACATGCAAAACATATTGATTTTACCGAACAACCAAACGCTTCACTTAGGCTACCTGAAAAAATAGATTTTAAATGTTATCTGAATAACGAAAAACCTTCCTTTAAAGAAATTAGTTATTATTCTCAAAATGTTAACGGCGATTTCAAATTAAAGATTAGCAGCCAATCTGGATTTTCTAAAACGCTAGCCCCCATAGAATACACAAAAAATTTATTAACTTTTGGAAATGTTTATGAAATACCTAATTGGAAAGATGATTATAGTTTTCAAATCTACGACCAAAACAACCAAGTTGTTTTTTGTACTAATAAAAGATGGTCTACCCCAGCACTGTTTATCAAAACAAATGAAAACAATTTTTGGAAACGGGTTGGAAGGTCAAATATTAGTTCCTGTGAGATAACTGATAAATTCAAATTTTATCCTACAACTCCAAATGATAGGCCAACCATAACGCCCGCCAAAGAATTCAGCATTGAAGAAAACGATGATGGATCATTTAACTTTAAAACAAATACAAAACCATCACGCAAGGTAACCATTAGCTCTGGAGATTACAATTGGGCCCTGGTATATGCTGTTGAGGATGAATATAACATCAGAACCTCAATTATGCCCACCAAAATAAATGGCACATATAACAATCAAAACACACCAGTTTTTTTGTTAGGTGAAAATCCTAAAATATATATTTACTTTGATTTTAGAACAGCTACAAGCCAAAAAACTGTAGAAAACAAGATAACCGAATTACATCTAAAAATTCAATTTATGGATATCGAGATTATAGAAGTTAATCTTAATGACCCAGCATATTTTACTAATAAGGTCATACAAACAATAGATAACATGAATTGGTGTTATACTTTTAAGTTGGTACTACCAACATTGCAAATAAACAATAACGAGCCAAAAAAGATTTCATTAAGTATTGCAGAAAGGAATCAACTTTTTTGGATCTTGCCATTCAACAAAATACAAAGCTCCCAAATAATTAATCCACAAACAAACTCAATCTCATTCGCCTTAGAAAATGATCACGAGGTTATTAATAGGTCAAGCAATTACAGATGGCCAAGTGATTTTGTTCCAGTAAACACGGATAAGCTTATATTACCTCTAGCTTGGCAGGAAAGCAATGGCCTTAAATGCAGTACGAAACTTGATTTTAAATTTAATGGCCTTTGGTATGTAGACCCTAATGGCAATGGAAAAAATAAACTAAACGTTTCAGAACTTGGAAAATTTTTAATAAGTAATTATGGCTCTATTAAAATTTGTACAACAGGGCCAGATCCATTTTTGATAATCTCATCAAACAATGAAAAATTTAATGTAAAACTAGGACATCAAAATGATATAAATTTACAAAATGATATTTTTACAACATCAAATGACTTCAAAAATTTTCTTAATAATCAACAAACCTCTTTTTTTAGCATTACATTAAATGATAATGAAACCGAAATAAATTCAATCAAGGTATCACTTTTGCCAATCATTGAAAATTTTTCGGCCACTATAAACAATAATTTAATAACTTGTGAAACTAAAGTAACACATGCAGCATACTCACCTGAGTACCTAATAAAAATTTCTCAAGAAGATTCTCAAATATCTATTTGTAATTTAGATTTATCTATTAATGGAAAAATTCAAACAACTATCTATTCTAAGCCGATTGACTGCGCGAATTTACACGGAAATATTGAACTCACCTTGGTTGATCGGTCAGGGAATATTATCTCCGGCCCCATCCAAATTACTAAACCCCAAGGAAATCCTGATTTAATTAGTATTTTAGATGAAAATAATTTGGTGAATTACACAAATTTAAATGTTCAATGGTTAATAAACGAACTCAACAATTTAACATTAGAGCAATTAAGACCATTAGACTTTACCGATTTATTAAATCATTTTAATCCTGGCACAGATATTTATGATTTATTAGACCTTTTAAAAAATAATTCCTTAGGCTGGCCATACATTAAAAACTTTCATAACCCCGCTCATTGGAATTTACAAGCTAGCGTAGCATTAGCACCAAATGGAGTTGCTTTCATTGTGTTAGCTTGTGGTAAATTAATTACAAAATACAGACATCAAGCACAACTTCATTGGTTAATTCGCGATGACTTATTAACTTGGCGGACATTATGCGATTCTTTAGTGTCTAATAAATTGCTACAGCAAAATTGTATTAATGAACTTAGAACAATTATTTGGTTGTAATAACAATTAGTTTAGACTTATAACGAAAAAAGATCTAATATACTAAAATAGCCTGTGGTTTAAAATTTTGTTTTCAACTGGAAATTTAAATGACTTCTAAAGATGAGAATATAATCAATTCAACTGATTCAGATATTTTAGTTGAGGAGTTTATTCAAAAGTGTATTGGGCCTAATGCTCGAACACCAATATCAGAACTTTTAGCTTTAGTTCAAAACAAATCTCAACATAAAGATGAAACCAAGAAAAAAGAATGGTCGTTGGGTTATGTCGGTAAAGTAATGGCCAAATTAAACATTGATTCAAAAGACTTTTGGTTATACCTCGTAACCTGCTTCCCCAAACCTCGAATTGGTTATCTTTTAAATGCTTTTGCCGAAACCTCAACTAAAGATGCAGTGAATAAATACCTTGGATTTTCACTTTCAAAATTTTTATTAAAAGAAAATGTTAGCCAGAAGAAAAAAACGGATTCAGGGTCCGAGGAAATACCGTGGGCTACACTGATTAAAATTGAACGAAGTTATTCAGTAAGTTTAGTTTCAATTGCAGTTAGTCTTTTTCCTTTTTCTGATGCTAAAAAAGATATACAAAAAAATCATGTCGAGGTTTCGATTTTGGCTGAATTTACTTATCAAGCAATAAAAAACACAAAAATTTCTGATTCAGAAGATATAAAAGATTTAAATTGCAAAAAGATAATGAGTTTTTTGTCAATTTCTCCAAAAGAATGTGCTAATACTACCGTCCCTTTATTTTTAAGTTCTAAGGCTTATTTTAAAGATCATTTAAATTCAGAACTTCTACAAATTTCCAATTCGGAATTCGGCAAGGAGCTTTCTAAAAACTTTAATTTTCTTTTCCCCTCTGGCGGCAATCAAGAAAAAAACCCAAATTCAAACGAGACGCCACCGCCACCCGTTCACAAAGATATTCTTCAAGCATTGCCAGAAAATGTAGCACATAGCGTAAGGTTTTTTGTTCAATATCTCAATAGCCTAATTTCTGAAGGCAAAAGTTTAAAAAATGAAAAATCAAAAGATTTAGCTGATAATGATAGATTAAGGTCTGAACTTGGCTCCACACAATCAGCAATTTCTAGAGTTCAGTCCCAGTTATCTGAAGCTCAGTCTTATATTGGTGAACTCCAAGAAAAAGCAAATTACAAAGTTGACAAAGTAGTTGTAAACGACCTAATGAAAACCATTGAAGCTTTAAAAGCAAACTTAGAAACTGCTGGCGAAAAAGAAAAGGCCGCTATAGCGCAAAGAGATGCTGCAATAAACGAACAAAAAGGATTGCAAGCAGTTATCAATCACCTGAATGAAAAGGCCCCTTTAGAAAGGGAATCTGCAATAAAATCCGAATTAAAAAAAATAAACAATTCTATTTGCTTAGAATTTGACACGATTAGTAAATTCATGAACTCGTCTGATAACATCGATATCCCTCCAAATGTAAAATCAAGTTGGAATATATTTGAGAAAGAAATTAAGCGAATTTTTGAAAATACTTAAACACTAAAATTCTTGTTTTTTATTAAAGAGGTTCTTATGCCCATAGGAATAGATTTTGGTACGACTAACTCAGTAGCTACCTATGTTAATGAAACGAGTGAATTTGAATCTACGCAAAATCGTGGAACACCAATACCTTCCCTTATTTCAATTAATCATAACAGTGAATCCGTTTACAAGTTTGGTAATGAAATTGGCGAGAATGATGGCCTCCTAGTTCGGGGTATCAAAAAATTTTTAGGGTATGAAAATTTTTTTCAAGTTGAAACTCATACTTTAGATGCCCAAGATCTTTGTGCGGAATACTTAAAATGGCTTTTGAATCGACTGCCTAGGGCAGAGCTACTTAATTTTTCTAATGAAGTAATAGTTTGTTCTGTCCCTGTAAAATATGGCGAGAAGTACAGGCAAAGGCTTCGGCTTGCATTCAACAGTATAGGTGTAGAAAACGTTAAATATATTTATGAGCCAACTGCTGCTGCAATTCGCGCACTCCATCATCAAAAAGCATTTAATAACCCAAAAGATTTCATGGGGAACATTTTGGTCGTAGATTGGGGCGGGGGAACTATTGATATCTCCATCTTATCTCTCAAGGTTGACGGCTCAATTGAAGATATTAACACTGAAGCTATTGCACATTCTCTTGGTGGATCTGATATGGATGAATGGATACTCAATGATGCAACCCAAAACGACTCATTTATTGCAGACCAAATTGACATGTTGAATAGATCAAAAAAATCCAGATTACTTCAAATTATAGAGACTATAAAAATTCTAATGCTTTGTGGGGATCTAAAAACTGATAGAAACCTTAATCTTACTGATTTTATCCAGAGCATTGATCGAACTAGAATACTAGAAATTTCTATCACCCAAGAATCCGTGGGGAAGTGCGTTGATTATTTTGCTGGCCAAGTAAACCATTACGCAATGCAGGCGGTTAAAGCGGCTGGACTTTCTATTGAAGATATTAAATATCGTATTTTTATAGGTGGCCCATTCGCTTCCCCAAAAATCTCAAACCACAGGGTTTTCACTTCCTGGACTAACGCTAGACCATTAACTATTCCTACAGGGGTGCAGTTTGCGACCGCAGAAGGGTGCGCCTTGTTGGCACTTAGAGGATTTAACGCTGAAATCGCTTGTGATTTTGGGGTCCTTCAAGAAAACAGTTCGTTTTTCCCTTGCGTTAGTTACGGTATGGCTTTTCCAACAAACAATTTAATAAATAATACTCAAAAATTCCGTTTTGATATGAAAGACTTATCCTGCCCAGAAGCTGTTTTTTGCCTTGGCAGAACTGCAGGCAAACGGGAAAAATTAACATACATTCCAAAAAATACTTTAAGTGTTCCAGTTTACCACGAAACAATTAATAATCAAAACAGTCGAATGGTATATCCTTTTAAACCTACACTCTCGGTTGACTTGACTCAAGATTTGCTTCTAAAAGTAAGTGCAATTGGGCGAATTCAAGACGACAATAATTTTTACTCAAAAACAGAATCGATTGAAGTTGATAATATTCCAATAAAAGTAAAACTAGGGTAACTGATCGTGATTGACATTCCTCTGAACACACAGAAATCTAATTTGAATGCAAGATTTAATGTATTTGCTTCCAACAGCATTATTGACCCAGCAATCATTATACCACTTCTTGATCGTTACGAATTTGAGATATATAAGCAAGTTTTTTGGCAATTAGGTGGGATTCAACAATTTATGCTACCGGAGCATCATTGCATCTGGGCTGACGTTTGCGGTGTTAATAACCAAAACCCCCCAGATGGTTTTAATTTAATTGAGCAATCTTTTAAACGCCACAGAAATACCTTTTCAGCTAACACAAATTTGACTGCCGAAGATAACACTATTCCGGGTATTATTAATATTCAGAATGCACCAGTTCCGAACCAAAATGTTGTCAGAAATATAACCCCTATTACGACCGAAGATCCCCAAAGCTTGGTAATAAATGCTGAAAAATTTCATAAAGCCCTAGTCCTTGCATCTGCTGGCACCGGAAAAACTTATTCAGTAGTACAGAGACTCTTGTATTTAGCCAAACTAAACCACGGCAACCTTGATCATGTCCTTGTTATAAGTTTCTCAAGGACTGCGAGGCAAGAACTTAGAAAAAGAGTTTCAGAAGGGCTTCGAAATACAAATCAAAATATTGGGAATTTACCAAATATCAGAACACTCGATTCGCTTACCGCTAATTTACTTAACAACCAAATTAATCAGGGTGATCATCAAGATTCCATTCGCCAATTAATTTCATTGTTAAAGGAAGGAAACGCAGGCAACCACATTGCAAATGCAATACTTCAGCCTTACAAATATCTTATCGTAGATGAGGTTCAAGACTTAGTTGGGGATAGGGCGGAACTAGTTGTTGAGCTTGTCAAACAATTAGAATTAGTTAATGGCGACAATTTCGGATTGCTTTTATTAGGTGATTTAAGGCAAGCCATATTTGATTGGCAATTGTCACACACGAACAATAGTTCCGATAAAAGAACACCGTTTTGGTTGATTAGTCAGTTAAAAGAATGTTTAAGCACAGAACTGCAATCTATTGAGTTTACTACGAGTTGGCGTTTTAATAATGAATCTATGAAACACTTTGTTGAAAAATTAAAAAATGCAATGGACACTTCAAATGCTGAACCTGGCGAACACCCTAATCTTCATAATCTTTCTGAATTATTAATCGATACCAGAAATATTTCATCTGTCGAAGATGTTTTCCGTCTTAAACAAATTTTAAACCAAAATCCTAATTCAAAATTCGCTTTGCTTGTTCGTACGGTTTACGAAGTTACCGCATTGGAGTCGGTATTACGGGAAAGCGAGATTCTTATAAAACCTATTTTTGCAGGGTCTGGCTCGGGTTATCCTGGCTGGATTGGCAAGTTTTTTTTGAATTCAGATAATGCAATAGTAGAAAAAATTTATTTTAATAACTTATACAACCAATGTTTTATTGGTTACCTAAATATTGTACCTTCGACTGAAGAAGCTTGGGAGTATTTTTCTGATTTTATCGATAATAATATTTTGCATAAACAAAACATGATTTCTCAAATGATCATAAATAAAGATGAACCTAGTGAACTTCGGATGGCGCCCAAATCTGGTGAGTTATGGATTTCAACCGTTCACCAAGCCAAGGGACGAGAATTTGATACCGTTATTTTGCATTCAAAGAAAAACGGGTCCTTGGCCGCCCCTTCAGAAGATGAAGAAGCAAGGGTGGCATTTGTTGCAGCAACACGGGCAAAGTCGAAAATCTATAGAACAAAAATTGGTGGTGCCGACTGGAAACTTAATGGGATAAATTGGGCTAAGGGGGCCAAAGATGGGTCGTTGCCATTTAATAACCCAGATTGGTTAAGTTGGATTAATAATGACCTGCTTTGGGATATGTTTATCAATAAACAATCATTGCAGCTTCAATTTAATAACCAAAACTATTGGGTTCTTACTGCCAACAATGCTCCAAATTTGGTAAAAGTATCCAAGCATTTAGATGGCGAAATAAACAAGTATATTCAAGACAAATTTGCTCACGATATCTCACTTAATCCAATTTATAATGTTCGAATTCTTGATTTGCGAAGCCGTCTGTCTCCCGATCAGACTACAATTTATCATACCCCGATCCTTAGCACAGAATTACAACATATAAAGTTTTTGGGAGAATCTAATTATGCCAATTAATGCACGAAATAAACTTGTTCAGGGATTCGATGAATGGATTGTTGGGCCAGTTTCCCAATTTGAAGAACTTCATGATTATCCAGCCTTGGTATATGTGAGCGGAATGGTTTTTCCAAGGGAAACCAACATGGATGAGGAACAAAATGACGAAGATAACTCGCCTCAAGATAAAACTGATTCTGATTTTGGAATAGAGGGAATCCCAACGCTTGTAAATTGCATGAAGCCTTCTGCCGCAGGATTTACATTTGAAGTAAAACCGCAAACGGATTCTGTTAACCTTGCTGGAAGCTTTGGGCTTTATATTCCAAGAGTCCGAATCAATAACGATATTCCAGCTCTTCCAAATCCTTTTGATGGAAATCCAGCTCCGGTAAGTCCTAAGGGGACACCTACCCCTAAGACATCTTGGCACCGTGTTCATGTTGGATTTTCCAAAGAAATCCCTGTAAAAGGTTATCTTAATGAATTCTTTGAACTTTTCACTTTAAACCCTGATATTTTTGCTTCACCAATTCTCTCACTTACAGAAAAAGAGTCATCAGAAATACAGTTCCTATTAAAGAAAGTATGCATCGATATTAGAAGGCATGAAAACCAAATTACCTTAACCTTGGTAAACCAAATAGACTTAGGTCCTCGAATCAATGCTATGAAAAGTTCTGAACCTCAAGGGTTTAATCATTGGTTTGTTAATGAAAATATAGACTCTTCCCTTTCCCTAGAACAAACGATTAACTGCCGTAGTGGCCGAGAAATCCAAGAAAAAGCTACCCTTTTCCAAGTCCATATGGAAGTTAATAAAGATGATAGTACTTACCCCTTCGTTGAGGCTGGACTGGATCATATTCCAGAGGGGGATGAAGACTTATATGAACATTTGCTGCTATATAGGGAATCGCGTGAAATTTCGACAGGCCATGGTTGTGGTACAAACTGGTCTTTGCCTAGTGCAGATGGCAAAGCCTTTGGAAAAGTTGAGACAGCGTTCATTCCAAGACACGAAGTATTAGGCCTTCATTATAAGATTTCGGACTTTGCTGGTTCCAAGGATGCTATATTCGATGCATTGCCTGAGAAGTATAGGGGCGCAAGAGGAACATTTGATCCAGAATCGATTTTTATAATTGAAAAGCTTGCTGGTGACCAAGAGGCAAGTGGCACTGATAATGATTACATAATTGGGGCTTGCAATGGGCTTTGTAATGCTTATGAATCTTGGGTGAATACAAAGGAAGAAGAGATAGATTCCGCAGTTGCCGGAATTCGCTCACAAAATAAAGATATTCAGGAAAAGGTAAGGGAGATTGCTAAAAGGAATATTACCCTATGCAGGGAAGTAATTCTTAGGATGCGAAACGGCATCACTACCTTGAATAATACTGCTGACGACAAACCAATGAAAGCATTTAAACTTGCAAACTTAGCAATGGATATGCAAGCTAAATGCGACCCCTCAAAACCAATCCCATCATGGAGGCCGTTTCAATTGGCATTCATGTTAATGTCTGTCAACTCATTAACGAATCCTACACATAGGCTCTATGGCCCAGAAAAAACAGAATCCAAAACAAATCCTAGGGAGCGTGATTTGATGGATTTGATTTGGTTCCCCACAGGAGGTGGTAAAACAGAGGCTTATCTTGCAGTTACTGCGCTTGTATTACTTCACAGAAGACTAAGATACAATAACCCTGATGAAGGTGCTGGTGTAAGCGTAATTACACGCTATACATTACGACTTCTTACCAGCCAACAGTTCGATAGAGCAGCCCGCCTTATGTGCGCCCTTGAGCTTATAAGGCGAGGGAATTTGGCATTGCTGGGAAAAAAACGCTTTAATATAGGCCTTTTCGTCGGAGGCGATTCCACACCGAATAAATTTAGAAACACTGGCGATATTAATGTAGACCCAAATTCGTATAAACCCGGCGCATGGAAAGTAATCGAAGAAATCAAGAACAGTCCAACTAATCCCCAAGGAACCAAAGGTACGGATGTTCGTCATTTAAGAAAGTGCCCGTGGTGTAGCACAGTACTTCGCTGCGATAATCAGGACTGTGATTATATTGTATATAACCAAAACAATGAGGTTGTTGGTCTTGCAAATAGAAATTCATTAAGCGATGAATGTAGCCTTGTTTTTTATTGTTCAGGCAGCATAAATAATATCCCTTGCCCTTTTAACAACAAAAATAATCATAATCCAGACCATGGGATGGGAATTCCCGTCCAAATTGTTGATGACGAGATATTGAGGGACCCTCCTTCAGTAATAATTGGCACTGTGGATAAATTTGCAAGATTAACATGGGAACCAAGGACAAAAAGTTTATTTGGTAGGAATATTGATGGAACAAGAAGGTATCCAAGTCCAGACCTAATCATACAAGACGAATTACATTTGATTAGTGGCCCACTAGGCACCATAGTTGGAATTTACGAGTCTGCTATAGATACGATTGCTACAAGTGATGATCCTAATTTTGGCAGGCCAAAGGTAATAGGATCCACAGCAACTATTCGTCGGGCAAAAGAACAAGTACTTGCCTTGTATGACAGGGAAGTAAAACAATTTCCGCCACCAGTATTAACTGCTGGGGATTCATTTTTTGCAACAACCGACAAATTAAAACCAGGTAGGCTATATCTCGGTTTCATGGCGCCAGCCCAATCAGGAAAAGTAGCATTCCAAAAAAGTGCAGGGGCATTACTTCAGATCCAAAAAGAACTTGATCCCAATGCACGAGATGCATTTTTCACTTTAGTTGCCTATTTTAACAGCTTAAGAGAATTATCTGGTGCAAGCATCTTGTCTCAAGATAATCTAACCCCTTACATGGAAACCCTTGGTAATAGTCGTAGTAGAATCAAGGGAAGTTTAAAAATAAAACAAGAACAAATGCTTCCAGTGGAGTTAACATCCCGAATGAATGCGGGTGAAATTACATCAATATTAGAGAGGCTAAGCGAAACAGAGTTTATTACAACTAATTTCAATGCTAATTCAGTTCGCCTGCTTCTTGCAACCAACATGATTTCTGTGGGGGTTGATGTTCCTAGGCTTGGCTTGATGCTTGTACACGGAATGCCAAAAAACACATCAGAATATATTCAAGCCACCAGCCGAGTCGGTAGAAATGGGCCTGGATTGGTTGTTAGCATTTGCGGTTGGACAAAATCACGGGATCGATCTCATTATGAAAAATTCAAGCAATATCATCAGTCTTATTATCGATCCGTCGAAGCTACGAGTGTTACACCATGGACTTCCCCAGTGAGAGATTCCGCTCTAGGTGCAGTCATGGTCACTCTTCTGAGGCATTTGCATGCGCCTAGCACGCTAATACCCCCAACAAATCAAATAATAACAAACGAGTTTAAAGCTCTTTCATTGAAATTGTTGGAAAGAATTGAAAGGGCAGACCCTGAAGAAAAAAAACCTTCACTAGAATTCATAGAATCCTTAGTAGAACAATCTGGTTACTGGAGACAAGCATTTATTGACAACTGCAAATATGGAAGCGGTTACCACTCCAATTCATCGTGCATGTTAAGGACGCCAGAATCCCAAAATCAAAATACATCTGGTCTTATACCAGCAGCAAATTCAATGCGGGACCTAGAGCCTTCAACTAAATATAAATTGAAAATACCAAATTTATAACGACCAATACGATAAAGAGTTTTTTTACCAGTACAAAACAAGGAGATAAAAGAATGGCAAGAAGTAATCTTGGAGAAATACGCCAAAGCCAAGCAATGTCTACTTTTGGAGTCGGATCTATAGCAGATTTTGTTACAGGAACATTCATGCCTTTGGGTTTAGACTACTGGGATAACCTTCTGCCTAATCAAAAAATCTTTGAGCCTGACTTAGAGGCTTTCCTTGGAGTAAATTTTTTACGGTCCCCGCCTATTGAAGATAGTCAGGCTCTACCAGCCACGAGGTTTCCCAAGTGGCTTATCTGCTCAAATCCAAAATGCAGAACCATGGGCATGGCCAAAGAAATAATTTTGGATAATCAAGGAAATCAAGTACTTAACAATTACAATGGCCCAAACATTGCATTTGAAAGCATTGACGGCAAAAACGCTGAGTGTCTTAGATGTAGTGTCCCTAGAAATCGACATGTTGGCATACCAGCCAGATTAGTTGTTGTTTGCTGCGACGACCCGCAGCAGCCACAAGCTCATTCGGGGCATATCGATGATTTTCCTTGGCAATGGTGGTGTCACGGCAGAGAATATCCTGATTTAAAAGGGCCCACTCATCATCATTTAAGATTAATAGAAGGTGATGGTTTGTCGTTCCAAAACATTAGGGTCTCTTGCAGTTGTGGAATATCTCAAAGTTTGCAAGGTGTATTTGGCGAAAAACTACTTGGCTACAAATGCCAAGGAAAATCGCCATGGCTAAGTTCACAACCAAACGATTGCACCCATGATGTACGGGTAATCCAGCGTGGCGCTACCAGCCTGCACTCACCGGTAGTATTAACTTACATTTCAATCCCTCCATTCACGGAAGAGCTTGGAAAAACATTAGGTATTTATCGGGAAGATTTTCTCGATAAATGGAGAGATAATGCTTACACACTTTCTCAGAATAACATTCCACCACTAAATGATGATAAAAAATTAGAGTGGATAAATAATAAATATGATGCTTTAATAAAACCAAGGCTTGCCGGGTTGGCTCATGAAAGAATTCAAGCAATAAATATTCTTAAAAAATTCATCGAAAATCCCCACCAAGACCAAGCATATACTGGATCTGACTCTTCGAACCGAAAATCTAGTGAATACATGGAATTATCAAGGGAAAATGGGAATGCACGCGCTGATTTTCAAACTAAATTCAGCCCCAACACACACAGCCTATTTCCTCATAATTCCATGGAAGAAGTTGTAAAAGTACACCGATTGAGGGAGGTTTCGGCCATGCTTGGTTTTCGCCGTGAAATAGGAGGAGCTTCAATAGATTTATTTAGAATTACTGATCAACCGATTGCACCAATTTTCCTTCTTGGCGGAAGTGCAGCAAGGCAAAACAACCCCGCCAAGCCAAGTTGGCTACCAGCAATTGATCTTCGTGGGGAAGGCTTGTTTTTCAGGCTAAATAAAGAAAGGCTAGACAGGTTTTTGAAATACAAAGTTGAATCAAAAAATAATCGCTTGAATAAACTTTTCGATAGAATCAAGCAAGCTAATCCATTAAGTTTTAAAGCTGAACGCACTCTTGTAAAAACGATAGTAATTCACACTTTGAGCCACCTTTTAATCAGGCAACTTACGGTCTCATGCGGCTATTCCTCGGCAAGCCTAAAAGAAAGGCTTTATGCTGACACCGATGATTGCGGACTTTTAATTTACACCTCCACCCCTGGAGCCGATGGAACGAGGGGTGGTTTAGTGCGAATGGGGGAAAGAGCTAGACTTCAGCCGATCGTAGAATCAGCGATAGAAAATGCTAGGTGGTGTTCTGCAGATCCCATTTGTTGTACAAGTCTCGGGCAAGGGGCAGATGGTATGAACCTTGCAGCATGCCATGGATGTGCACTTGTGCCCGAAACATCTTGCGAATTACACAACAAAATCTTGGACCGAGCAATGTTAGTTTGCCCAAGAGGAATGCAAAGTGAATTGGGTTTTGGCTACTTTGATGATTTCGAGCGTGCGTAGTTTTATAATTACCAAATCAAAAAAGGAAAATCATGGCCATAAATATTTTTCCGAGTATAGATGATGGCAAACCAGAATGGGCAGCAGCAAACCGACTGCGTACTAAGTTAATGCAAGATTGGAATTTAAGAGCTGATACGCCCATCCAACGGGAATGTGTTGATATTCATGTCAACTTGAGAATTCCAACCCGCAACAACAGTATATCCAATTTTGACATATTGCTTGTTATTGACTTTGCTCCGAGCCATGCAAGGGAATTTTATTTTGATAATTACCGTTACAAAGTAACAAGTCTAATAACCGTTATAGAACACAAATCCCATTCCCCTGATGGCGTTCGATATAACCAGCATGGGTCAGTTGAAGTTCTTTATGGCAACAACTGGGAAAATGCCACGGAAAAAAATGAAGAGCAAAAGTATGCGCTCAAAAACTACTTTGCAGCAACCCCAGAAATCATTGGTAATTCTAGAGAGGCACCTTGGATTTCAAACTTGGTTTGGCTTGAAAATGTAAATATTGGAAATGAAACAATTTTGTCGAATGTTCCCCATAAAATTATTGGCTGCGACATGAATATGACCAAATTCATGGAAAGAATATTTAATGGGCACCGTAATATAGGAAACCGAATTTATGCAACAGACGAAGAATTCATGGTTGTTCGATTGCGAAATAATTTACGTAAGCTTTTTACCCCAACTATGATTGATCTTAGGCGAATGAACCTTTTAAAGGACCCAAACTTTCTTGAAAACGATACATTTTCCATGATTTACAGAGGACATGGCGGCACAGGGAAAACTATAGGGCTTATTAAAAAAGCAATCAATTCATACAATGAAGGAAACCATGTACTCTTCTTGTCATTTAACAAGATGCTTATTTATGAAGTCAGACGATTGATATCTCTTTTAAACCTTGACCATAACAATGATTTAAAAATATGCACCATATCTGCATGGATAAGAAGCTTGCTTGTAGAAACACAACTATTGCAAGAAGATGATAACTTATTCGAAACTCCAAACAAATATGAAAATTTGTGCAATCAACTTGTCAATGATAGTGACCGACTTGAAATGCTTTGCAATAACACAGATTATGGTCTTGGAAATTTAACTAGTTTCCAGACGGTATGCATTGACGAAGCCCAAGATGTTCCTGAACATGAAAAGATTATAATTACCAAAATATTTGGGAATGCCCAAATTTTAATTGCCGATGGGATTGGGCAATTCATTAGGGGAATTCCTGCTACAAAGTGGAGAGACGACAACCAATTTAAAGTTAAAAATTTAAATGTATGCCATAGACTAAAAAAAAACCTTGCTACCTTTGCGAATGCATTTGCCCAAAAGCTAGGTTTAGCTGATTGGAAAGTGGAAGCAAATGAAGAAGCTTTAGGAGGAAAAGTTTTTATTTGCTATGGAAATCGAAGGGAAAGTTTGCGAGGGCTTTTGCCAAAAATTTATGCTGACAATACAGAGCAGGGCAATTGCCCACTCGACTTGCTGCATTGCATTAACAACAACTTGTACCATGAGCATCCTTACAACAATACATATTTGAACGAGTTAAAAAATCTTGGCTTTGACTTGTGGGACGGTATTGAATCCCAAGACAACTTGCAAATAATGAAAGATAATTTAGCCAGACTTGTCACATTAGACCAATGCAGGGGCTTGGAGGGTTGGGCCGTCGTTGCAGTTGGACTAGATAAATTCTTTGAAAGAAAACTAACCCAAGCCCAAACCATAATTCAAGATGTAAATTACGCTCAGCAAGCATATAAAAGATTTGCTGCTAATTTCTTAATGATTGTTCTTACAAGGGCAATGGATACCATTGTCTTGCAAATTGATGATGAAAATTCAACCTTGGGATTAATAACCCAAAAACTCGCTTCAGACTTTCGCGCTTTCGTGGAGATAAAACGATAACAAAGTATTGTTTGTATTATAATCTAACAGAGAATAAAAAATAACAGCATTACTATCTTAGTATAACAACTTTAGTAGTTAATTTGTAAAACAAAATAGCAAATTAAAGCTTCGTTTGTATTATAATTTTATTAATGCTCACTTTTTCTAGCATATAAAAACTGTTACTGTAGGTACAATTAGTGACTGATTTTACTCTTTAAGAATCCATTGGTCAACATGGCAAAAAAACTTGTTACATGCATTGATTTGTTTTCTGGCTGCGGGGGATTATCTCTGGGCCTAGAGCAAGCTGGTTTTCACCCACTTCAATCTTGCGAGATTAACCCCTCGGCCGCTGAAACCTATATCGCAAATCGCTCCCACCTTCATTTTTTTCAGTCACTTACAGGGTGGCCAAAATTTAAAATATTATTATTTTCTTGGCATGCGAGATCACAAATCGAAATCAATTGTAGACTTTTAAAATATTTCCAGAATTACAACCCAAGCAAATGAATACCTTGGTATCACGATGCAATTCATCAGGAACATGAAGTCTTCCCAATTGGTCAGATACCCACATTCTTCTCATTTAAATATTTTCATACTAAGGAATTTTAGACGCTAAATTTATATTTTTTAATCTTTTAAGAATTCGCACTCGTTAATAGTCTCAGTTACTACTCCCTGAATAAACTCATTCAAGTAATTTTCCTTAATTGTTTTAAGAAAATCGATAATTTCCAAGCTAGGAAACTTGCCTAAAGTCCTAATTAGACGCTCAAAATCATTCCTTGGTACCCGAACAAGGTCACCCGAAAGCCTTTCCTGAATAGCCTTGCAGATATCCTTGTCATGGTTACATAACAGTTTTTGAAAAGGCCCTGTGTTCATCAGGCGACTCAGGGCCGCAAGTTCAACTCCTTCAAGGATTTTAAGCCCATTGACAAAGTCCTGAATAGTCACGGGGAACCCAGCAATTACCCAATCGTGCCTACCTACCGTTAAAGCATCGCCCCAAGCCAGTTCCGAGATTGCTTTGCCGAATTTAAAAAGATGCATTCCCTTTGGCTTTGGTATATTCAAGGCTGGACCACAAAATATTTGAATCAAGTTCTTTGCCATTATTTCCACGGGAATTATTCCACTACAATTCTTACATTTAAGTTCGGTGAAAGACCCATCCCATGATTGAGAAAGATAGCAAATTTGGCACGATATGTTCATTGGAATTCTCCATTCGATTGCGAGTTAATAACCATGTATAAAAGTTATTCGTGCTAGGTATCAAAATATTTCAATAATTTTAGTTAAAATGTCTGAATAAAGTTAATAACTGCTTAAATCAAAATTATGGAGTTTCACTTGGTTTTCATGGCTTTTATGATTACGGTCAATCAATGTGTCCTGCCTACATTGGTACGTATAAGACAGGCGGAGTGTTTCTTCTACATCATTCCCGTTAAGCAATGTTAACAGCCGTCTAATCTGGGGCACGAACAAAAGCCTGCGATGTTAGAATGCCTTAACTAAAATTAACGACTAAGATTTACAAAGCCAAATACGATTCCTTACTTGCTTAAATTCTTATTCCAAGGATGATTACATAATAACAAGGATTTTAATTTTTTAATTAATTTGAGTATAAAATGACATGGCCAACCTTTCACATAACCGAAAAGATGTTACTCTATCTTCTAATGAGTACTGGATTTTTCCCATTGGTGGCAAGGATTAAATGAAGAGTTACATATCCACCTGCATTGATTTGTTTTCTGGCTGCGGTGGATTATCTCTGGGCCTAGAGCAAGCTGGTTTTCACCCACTTCTATCTTGCGAGATTAACCCCTCGGCTGCTGAAACCTATATCGCAAATCGCTCCCACCTTGATTTTTTCCCGGTTGCTGACATTTATAACCTAACCGACAGGGATTTAGGACATCTTTTGAAATATTGGGACTATAAGGCTGGAGTCAAAGATGTTGACTTAGTTTGTGGGGGTCCACCCTGCCAAGGCTATTCAGGCATTGGTCACCGCAGAACATTCAAGCTTTCAAAGGAAGAAATCCCATCAAACCACCTTTACCAAGAAATGATCCGAGTGGTTTCAAAGATCAAACCTAAGATTTTTCTTTTTGAAAATGTCAGGGGACTCTTAACCTCACGATGGAGCCCGGAAGGTGTAAAAGGAGAAATATTCCGTGAAGTCCTTGGAGCTTTTCAAAAAATAAATGGCTACATAGTTAAATGGGACATGGTTTTTGCAAAAGATTATGGTGTGCCCCAAAACCGACCTAGAGTTCTAATGGTTGGTATAAGAGAAGACATCTTTTCAGGATATAAATGCAAAAATGAAACGCTATTTGCTGAAGGCTCTATTTCTGCATTGGAAGAAGGTTTCCTTCCCTTGCCATATGGAAAACCACCTGGAATCAAGGAATTGCTATCAGACCTTGTTGACCCAAAATACCCAAAAGGTTCCTCTGATTTATATTTTTCGGATGCCCAAAATGAAACCCAAAAAAAATTACGCACCACCCAAAGTGGGAAACTTATGTGTAAGGGAGATCCATTACTAGATCATGTGTACTCATCTCATTCTGAACACATTGTCAAAAAATTTGCACATATGATTAAAAATGATGGCGAAATACCAGATGAGTTTAAAACTAAAAAATTTGCCCAGCGAGTTCTTCCAGAAACTTGGGATAAAAAAGGACCGAATATAACTGCAACTTCCCTTGCTGATGATTTTGTACATTACTCCCAGCCAAGGTCACTCACCGT
>Ga0114970_10000605_pt1 | contig 26877 bp, 29 predicted proteins | sample M_140205_XF_Meta_FD_87030 | JGI IMG/M metagenome (GOLD analysis project Ga0114970, IMG submission 87030) | Freshwater microbial communities from Lake Montjoie, Canada to study carbon cycling - M_140205_XF_MetaG | ecosystem: Environmental > Aquatic > Freshwater > Lake | place: Lake Montjoie...
AGCGACTATTCCAAATATTGGTTGTTCCATAATGCAAAAATAGGTGGTTGATTAGGGATATATTTGCATTTATTTATTTCAAATTATGAGTAAACAGATTATTAGCAGCAGTAAGGCGCCCGCTCCTATAGGTCCTTATAGTCAGGCTGTTCAGGCAGGAGGTTTCCTTTTTGTATCTGGCCAAATCGCTTTGGTGCCAGGGACCTCAGAGATTATTTCTGCTTCCATTAAAGAGGAGACTGCCCAGGTAATGGCCAATCTTAAAATGATATTAGAGGAAGCCGGCTTGGATTTCATCCATGTGGTAAAAACCAATATTTTCCTAGGCGACATGAGTTTTTTCCCTGAGGTAAACGAGGTGTATGCATCTTATTTTAATAAAGACTTTCCTGCCAGGGAAACAATTGCAGTTAAAGGGTTACCCAGAAATGTGAATGTTGAAATCAGTATGATTGCTTTCAAATGAACCGAATTATCATAACAGCTAAAACGCATCCTGTACTAGAGCAAACACTAGTTAAGAAGGGATATGATGTTTTATATCTTCCTTCAATAACTCCTGTTGAATTAATTGAGATTATTCATACAGCAATGGGTGTTGTTGTTGCTACTAATATTGGTATTGATCGAGAATTAATTGATAGGGGCGCAAAGCTGCAATGGATTGCTAGGCTGGGTAGTGGTATGGATCATATTGATACAGAATATGCAACATCAAAAAATATTCGGTGCCTGAGCAGCCCGGAGGGCAATAGAGATTCGGTGGCAGAACATGCATTAGGAATGTTGTTGAATATCATGAATAATATTTCAAGAGCACAGCGCCAGACAATGGATGGAAAGTGGATAAGGGAAGACAATCGCGGTACCGAATTGAAAGGGAAAACTGTTGGTATTATTGGATATGGAAATACAGGAAGCGCTTTTGCTGGATTGCTATCATCCTTTGGGGTTAATATTCTTGCCTATGATAAATATAAGTTAGGCTTTGGAAATAATATAGTGAAAGAGGTTGGCTTTGATGAGTTATGTAGCAGGGCTGATGTGATAAGTCTTCATGTACCCCTCAATAATGAAACTTTGAAAATGGTGGATAGTTCTTTTTTTTCTAGCCTTAGCCAACAACCTTATTTCATTAATACATCTAGGGGGAAAGTTGCAGACAGTAGTGCAATTTTGGATGCCCTCGAGACCAGCAAAATTAGAGGTGCCTGCATTGATGTAATCGAAAATGAAGATCTTGCCTCACATACTGAGGAAGAGAGAGCGCTTTTTTATCGCTTATGCCAGCATCCCAGGATAATTCTTACCCCTCATATTGCAGGCTATTCAGAGCAATCTTACTATAAAGTAAGTTGGTATATTTTAGAAAAATTAGGGTTGGCTTGATGTCTTTTTCAATGGTATAATTTTCTTATATTTGTATACATGCAACGCTTTGGTGATCCGGAGCGTTGTATTTTTTTTATATTTCTAAAAGGAAAGCTATGGCAGATACAAATTATGTAACCAATGATACTTTTGAAAGAATGCGGAAGGACTTGCATGCCTTAAAATCTATTGATCGGCCAGCTGCTAGTAGGGCTATTGCCGAGGCGAGAGAAAAAGGTGATTTGAAAGAAAATGCAGAATATGATGCAGCCAAGGAGGCGCAGGGAATGTTGGAAGCAAAGATCAAGTATCTTGAAGGTGTGATTGCCACGGCACGTATTGTGGATGAAACAAATATTGATACAAGCAGGGTAAGTATTCTTACCAAAGTGACCCTTACTAATCTTTCTACTAATAAGCTTGTAATCTATAAGATTGTTTCAGAAAATGAAGCCAATCTAAAAGAAGGAAAGATATCAGTTACCTCTCCGATAGGCAGAGGGGTATTAGGAAAGTTAGTGGGTGATGTAGCTGAAGTGATTGTCCCTGCCGGGGTATTAAAATTTAGGATTGAAGAGATTACTGTTTAATCTAGCAAGTTATATTTATTATTATGTCTATATTTTCCAAGATAATATCGGGAGAAATCCCTTCTTATAAAATTGCAGAGAATGAGCATTTCTTTGCCTTGCTTGATATTGCACCTTTAGTGAAGGGTCATGTTTTAGTGGTGCCCAAAATAGAAGTGGATAAGCTTTTTGATCTTTCTGATGAGTATCTTTCTAAAATGCTTGTATTTGCAAAGCCAATTGCCAAAGCAATTGAAAAGTCTTTTGATTGCAAACGCTGTGGCATATGTGTAGTGGGCTTGGAAGTACCCCATGCTCATTTGCATTTGGTCCCTATCAATACTGCCAATGATCTTAATTTTACGAGACCCAAACTTTCGGTTTCAAAGGAAGAATTAGAAGAAATATGCAATAGGATATTATCTAATTTATAAGAGTAATTATTTTACCCGTCCTGGGTTTTTAACTATAAAGGCTTTCCAATCTTTTGCTTTCGCTGCAGTTGCAGAAAATCCTGGTTTTTGCTTAAAATGATGGCAAAGTGCCACTGCTAAAGCATCTGAGGCATCAAGGTATTTGGGATCATCTTCAATGGAGAGTATATGTTTCAGCATTTTGAGTACTTGGCCCTTACTGGCATTTCCATTTCCAGTTATTGATTGTTTTATTTTTTTTGGGGCATATTCATTTACACTGATACCAGCTTGCATGGCTGCGGCAATGGCTACTCCTTGAGCACGTCCCAATTTCAGCATGCTTTGTACATTTTTGCCGAAAAAAGGAGCTTCAATAGCAAAACTATGGGGTTTATATTGTGCAATCAGCTCGGTAACCCTAGTATGTATTTTTTCGAGCCTTTCATATACATCATGTTTAGAAGAAAGCTTGAGCACATTCATTTCTATAGGTTCAATGATATTGCCCTTGATCTTTATTATGCCGTAACCCATTATCACTGTTCCGGGATCAATACCTAATATGATTTTTTCAGCAGTTTGCAATGTGAAGTTTAATTTTACAGTAAATAGGCTGCTTGAACAAAAGTATTAAATTAATTATCAATTACCTGCTCGGCCCTTTGCTGTTTGTGCTACTGTCATGGATATTATACAAAAGAATCCTTCATCAGCCTGACCTTCCTGAGCACTGGGATCATATTTTATCCGGCTGGCACCAGCCAGCATTGTGGCTTGCTTTTTTTCTTATGTTTATTAACTGGGGTATTGAATCAAGAAAATGGCAACTACTACTTTCTCATTTAGAGGATATATCATTTTTCAAAGCATTTAAATCGGTATTGGCTGGAACTAGCATTACCATGCTTACTCCAAATAGAATGGGTGAATATGCGGGCCGTGTTATGTTTGTTTCTGAAGGGCACAGGCTCACTGCCATCTCTCTTACTTTGCTGGGAAGTATCAGCCAGCTATTGATTACTTTATTAATGGGTATTATTGGGTTGCTGGTATTTAGGAATACCCAACATCTTCCATCTGATTATCTTAATATATGGGTGTGGGTATTGGGGAATATTGTTTTTTATGTGAGTCTTTTTTTTGTTGTAATGCTTGCACTTATTTTTTTACGCATAGGCAGTGTGGTTAAATTTTTATCTGGCATTGGTATATTTAAAAGATTTGTTAATCATATTTTGGTACTTGATACCTTTAGCCGTAAACAATTGTTAAGAATTCTATTTCTGTCTCTCATTCGCTATTTGGTTTTTATATTGCAATACTTATTATTGCTCCAGGTATTTGGAGTGGCAATTTCGTGGTACTTATGTTTTTGGCTACTGACGATCTTTTATCTTCTCATGGCTGTAGTTCCTTCAATTGGAATTTCGGAACTTCCTATGCGGGCGTCAATAAGTGTTGAATTGTTTGCCTTGTTCTCTAATAATGTTATTGGCATTCAGGCAGCAGCTTTTGGCATATGGATTATTAATTTAGCTATACCTGCTTTGTTAGGGGGCTTATTTATGTTGGGACATAAAATTTTTAATGAACGATGATAAGATTTATTTTACTTCCTCTTACTTTATTACTTTCGGCTGCACAGGCGAATAAGCCTTTTTTTTGCGGGCTTAGCAATACTACTTTTAAATCTGGGGAAATGCTCAATATGGTTGTCTATTATAGTACCATGGGTACTTATATTGGTGCAGGCGAAGCAACATTTACTACCAATTTAGAACGGTTCAATGGTAAGCCAGTTTATCATGTAGTGGGTAGTGGAAAATCATTTCCATTTTTTGATAATTTCTTTCGTGTTCGTGATACTTATGAGTCTTATATAGATACCGCTACTTTGCTTCCGTTGAAATTTATAAGAAATGTTGATGAAGGAGGTTATAAGATATACAATAATGTATCTTTTAATCATATATCTAATACTGCAGCCAGTACAAATGGGGTGTTTAAGATTTCCGATTGTATGCAGGATGTGGTTAGTGCTATGTATTATGCGCGTAACATTGATTTCTCTAAATATAAGTCTGGAGATAAAATACCTTTTGACATGTTTATTGATGATGAGATATTTCATCTATATCTGCGATATATGGGGAAAGAGAGAATAAAGACGCGGTATGGAAAATTTAAGTCAATTAAATTCAAGCCGTTACTGGTTAAGGGTACTATTTTTGAAGGAGGCGAAAAAATGACAGTCTGGATTAGTGATGACCCTAATCGAATTATACTCAGGGCTGAAAGTCCTATTACTGTAGGTACTATAAAGGTGGATATGATGGGGTATAAAAATCTGCGTTATCCGCTTACTGCTCTTATCAATATGCATTGATTATAATTCTTCTAATTTGAAAGTATCTTTTTGACGAATACCCTTTTCTGTCCATTGCAGACTACAGCATTCAATATTTGGGTCATGTTCAAAGAAAAGTATAAAGTCTTTTTTTTGTGCTTCTTCCAACAAGATTTTCTTTTCCTTTAAAGTGGTAAGAGGGAATACATCGTATCCCATAACAAAAGGAATAGGGACATGTCCAACTGATGGTACTAGATCTGCCATATATAGTATCGTTCTTCCTTTGTAGTTAATTTCAGGCAACATCATAGCATCTGTATGACCAAATGCATGGCGGATGGAAATGAAATTAGGGAATTCATTTATGGATGATTCAATGAATTTTAATTGCCCACTCTCCTTTATGGGAAGAATATTTTCTTTTAGAAAACTTGCCTTCTCTCTAGCATTTGGAGCTGAAGCCCATTCCCAATGTTTTTCATTGCTCCAGTAAATAGCATTGGGAAAAGCAGGTACTAGTTTTTCACCTTCGCGCATAATGCTACCTCCGCAATGATCGAAATGTAAATGAGTGAGAATAACATCAGTGATATCATTTCTAGAAAAACCATGTTTTGCTAAGGAGCGATCTAATGTATCATTTCCGTGCAAGTAATAATGAGCGAAGAATTTTTCATCTTGCTTATTGCCGATTCCATTATCAATTAGGATAAGGCGCTTACCTTCTTGAATTAGCAAGCATCTCATAGCCCAGCTGCACATATTATTATCGTCTGCTGGATTAAGTTTATGCCAAATACTTTTTGGAACTACCCCAAACATAGCCCCACCATCTAGTTTAAAATAACCTGCGTTGATAGCATAAAGATTCATATATGAGGATTATTTTTTTGTTTTTTCATGGTAGCAAAAAGAATAAGAAGACCGATAATAAAGAAAACCATTAGTGCAAGTATTGAATTGCGTTGTGATCCAGTAATTTCATTTATGAAGCCAAAACTGAACATGCCTATTACAATGGCAATTTTTTCTGTGACATCAAAAAAACTAAAGAAAGATGTAGTATCCTTAGTAATTGGCATAAGTTTGGCGTAGGTGCTTCTTGATAAAGATTGAATGCCACCCATTACAAAGCCAACAAGAACAGCTAAGGCATAGAATTGAAAAATTCCATTTCTTGGTACAAAATAGCCTGCAATACACATGAGTATCCAAAAAGTTATGGTAAGGGCAAGAGTTTGGAAGTTGCCAATTCGATTTGAAAGTCTTGCAACAAGATAGGCGCCTGGTATGGCTATCAGTTGTATGATAAGAATGGCAATGATGAGATTAGGTGTAGGAATGTTTAGTTCACTTTTTCCATACAAAGTGGCTGCCAGCATTACAGTTTGAACACCCATATTGTAAAAGAAAAAAGAAAAAAGGAATGTTTTTAATACAGCAAGTTGTTTGAGTTGATTCCATACTTTATAAAGTTCTTTGTAGCCTGAACTAATAATATTGCTTGATTTTTGTTTTCCAGAATGAACGCCTGCGGGAAGTCTGCTAAGTGCCCATTGGCCAAATCCGAACCACCAGATGCCTACAAGTAGGAATGATATCTGTGATGCTTTCCCTGTGCTAATATGAAATGTTTCTGGCGACAATACAAATACAAAGCAGATGAGTTGCAAGATCACACTGCCGCCATATCCCATAGCAAATCCTTTGGCACTTACTCTGTCTCTGTCAATAGGAGCTGCAATCTCAGGCAGGTAGGAATTATAAAATACTAGGCTCGACCAAAAACCAATGCATGCAATAATCATAGTTGTTAAGCCAAAAACAATATCTTCTTTTCCGTTAAAAAAATAAAGTGATGAACAGGCGATGCTTCCTAATGTGCAGAAGAAGAGAAGAAATTTTTTCTTGTTGCCTCTATAGTCGGCTATGGAAGATAGGATAGGAGAGAGTAAGGCTACTATTAAAAAAGCCAAGCCTAAAGCATAATTATAAAGTGAGGTATTTATAAAAACACGCCCACCTACTTTTACGGTATCATTTAGCGTTTGTTCATTACCATCTCCAGTAACAGCTTCGTAAAAGGCTGGAAATATAGTTGAGCAGATGACAAGGCTGTATACTGAGTTGGCCCAATCGTACATGGCCCAACCGTTTATAACTTTACGTGGCGCAGTTTGCATAATTAAAGAAAAGAAAAATTAATGAAAGATCAAGGATTAATAATTCCGGCGTACATAAGAATGAACAATAGTACACCTAATATAATTCTATAAATACCCCATATTCTAAATCCATGTTTTTTGAGCAGGCCGATAAAGAATTTTATAGCAATAATGGCTACAATAAAGGCAATCATATTCCCTAAGGCCAACATGGAAAGCTCTTCTTTTTTGAATCCTCCATTTTCGGAATAATATTTAAGTAATTTATAGCACGTAGCAGCTAGCATAGTGGGTACTGCAAGAAAAAAAGAAAATTCTGCTGCTTCATTCCTTGAAAGTTTTTGTTGCATTCCCCCAATAATAGTTGCTGCACTGCGACTCACCCCAGGTATCATGGCGAGGCATTGCCAAATACCTATTATAAAAGAGTTTTTATATGTAACATCTTTTTCTGATGAGGTTTCAGGCCTTTTAAAGACCTTGTCAATAAATAATAGAATAATACCGCCTAGCAAAAGAGTTATAGCAACTGTAATTCTGCTGTCGAGCAGGGCGTCTATCTTTTTATCAAAAAGAAAGCCAAGTATAATTGCTGGAATCACTCCTATAAAAAGTTTTCCATAGAATTGCCATCTGCTTAGATCGAAAAACTTTTTATAATAAAGTACTACAACAGCTAATATGGCTCCCAGCTGAATGGATACTGTAAACATTTTTACAAAATTATCTTCAGGAATCTTTAGAATTGATTCAGCAATAATCATGTGGCCTGTGGAGGAAACGGGAATATACTCTGTGAGGCCTTCAACGATACTGATTGCAATCGCTTGAAGTATATCCATGAAAATTAGTTGTTACCAGATTCAGAAGGAAGACTCTTTTTAGGCCTCTTCATAATGGCGAATATTTCAATAATGAAGCCAAGTATCATAAGAATGGGTGCTACTGTTATACGCATTGGACTGTATACTTCTTTAGGATCAAATATTTTCGGGTCTGTATTTTCCCCGCCCGTCATCAATATTACTCCAATAGCTAGTAGCACAAGGCCTACCAACATCAATAAATAATTTTCTTTGTTAAAGAATTCAGTATTGGTACTTACTTGTTTTTTAGCCTTTGCCATAGCAGTTATTTTATGCAATATATTTAAAAAATTAATAAAGGTCATCGAGCTTCATGCGCAGATATTTTATCACAGCCCTATTGGTACTAAATAATGTAATAGCAATGCCCAAAATAATGAGTAGAATAAACAACAAGAATAAGCCCTTGTTATCGTGCAATACTTTAAAGGCTGGGATAAATAACTCTACAAGAAAGATGGTAAACCAAATAGCAGCAATGGCAATTAAAGCTGCAATAAACCCATTAATAACTGCGCGTTTATTGAGCGGGGAAGCAATAAATTTTCTGGTAGCACCTACCATTTGCATTGTTTTAATCAGGAAGCGATTGCTGTACATGGCGAGCCTGATGGTATTATCAATTGAAAAAATAACGAGAATAGATAAAAGGATTGCTGCAATTAGAAATGCAAAGGCGCCTACTTTTACATATTTAGTCACTTTGGCCACTATTTGAGTGGGATATTGAAAATCGTTAATTAGGCCCGGAAAATTGCTCTGTAAATTGGCTGCAAGTTTATTAAGGCTATCAGATTGAACATAGTCGGCCTTTACATAAAAATCAATACTCTCAGGAAGTGGATTGGAATTCATGATCAACTTCCAGGTAGTGTCATTCTCTTGGTCATATTTTTTTATAGCCATCTCCTTAGTAACATATTCAATTCTATTAGCATAAGGAAGGGAAGAAATATAATTTTTGAGGCTGTCGATCTGCTTCTTTTTGGCAGTAGGAGATAGGTAGGCCTGAACCTGTATACTCTCTTTAAAGAAATCGCCTGTTTTTCTTAGATTCAAAAAGAACCATCCTACAATTCCAAAAAGGAATAGTACCACTGAAACGCCAATGATTGCAGAGGCATAGGTGGGTTTCCCTTTTTTACTTGAAGCTTTTCCGAATTGTGCCATAATTTTCTGTAAGGTTACAAGGTCAAAAATAAAGGATTTTAGCTGCTTTGGTTTACTTTTGCTTACCTCAGTCAACTTGCTTTCAAAGATATTTTTCTCCCGCCATTCGGAGCTTATATTATTGTTAAAGTATATAGACTGTATCAAAGGATTATTAGCAGCAACCAAAGATGGAGTACAATTTCAGAGAAATAGAGCCTAAATGGCATAGTAAATGGCAGGATATTGGCATTTACAAAGTTTCCAATGATCCCTCTCGTCCCAAATACTATGTGTTGGACATGTTCCCCTATCCAAGTGGGGCTGGGCTTCATGTTGGGCATCCTCTGGGTTATATTGCTAGTGATATTTTTAGTCGTTTTAAGCGATTGAAAGGCTTTAATGTATTGCATCCAATGGGTTTCGACAGCTTTGGGCTGCCTGCGGAACAGTATGCCATAGAAACTGGGCAGCACCCAGTTTCTACCACAGAAAAAAATATTGCCACTTTTAAAAAGCAGCTTAGAAAGATCGGTTTTTGTTATGATTGGGAAAGAGAAGTCAAAACAAGTGATCCTTCCTACTACCGCTGGACTCAAAGTTTGTTTTTGCAAATTTTTAATAGTTGGTTCAATCCTACAAAAAAATGTGCTGAACATATTTCAACACTCATATCCATTTTTGAAAAAGAAGGAAGTGAAAAAGTGAAGGGATCTCGATCTCTATTATTATTCAGTGCCGAGCAATGGAAAAAGTTTGATGAAATAAAACGACAGGTCATTTTGATGGATTACCGCTTGGTATTTTCTGCTAAGGGTGAAGTGAACTGGTGCGAAGCACTTGGTACAGTGCTAGCAAATGATGAAGTAGTAAATGGCTTTAGTGAAAGAGGTGGCTTCCCTGTAGAAAAGAAAAAAATGAGGCAGTGGTTTTTGCGTATTACAGAATATGCCGAAAGGCTATTGGAAGGTCTTGAAAAGGTACAGTTTTCTGATTCTATGAAAGAAATGCAGCGTAATTGGATTGGTCGCAGCGAAGGGGCTGAAACAACTTTCAATATTAATGATAATTCAGGGCAGGCTAGATCAGTTACTGTATATACTACAAGGCCAGATACTATTTTTGGCGTCGATTTTCTAGTATTGGCTCCCGAACATGAATTGGTAACAGTAATTACAAGTATCGAACAACGTAAGGCGGTTGAAGAATATTTGACCTATGTGAAAAGTAGGACTGAAAGAGAAAGGATGTCGGAAGTAAAAACAGTTACAGGTTGTTTTACTGGAGCCTATGCTGAAAATCCATTCAATGGGAAAAAAGTACCACTGTACATTGCTGAATATGTACTGGCTGGATATGGAACTGGAGCTATTATGGCAGTTCCTTGTGGTGACCAGCGTGATTTTACTTTTGCAAAGACTTTTGATATTCCTATTACAAATATCATAGGTGATTATTATGATGGAACGGAGGCCAATCCTACCAAAGAAGCTATTTTGCAACATTCAGGTTTTCTTGATGGATTGAAAATGAGTGAGGCGATTGGTGTTGCTATAAATAAAATTGAGGAGTTGGGTATCGGCAAGAAAAAAGTAAATTATAAGATGCGTGATGCCGGCTTCAGTCGCCAGCGATATTGGGGCGAACCTTTCCCTATCATATGGAAAAATGGAGTTGCAGTTCCGATAAATGAAAATGAGTTACCTCTTGAACTTCCTCATGTAGAAAAATATGGTCCGGGTCCCGAAGGAGAGGGGCCGTTGGGTAATCTTAAAGAATGGGTGGCGGTTGGGGATAGCCGAAGAGAAACTTCTACTATGCCTGGATATGCAGGGTCTTCCTGGTATTTTTTACGCTATATGGATCCACAAAATCAAAGCGCCTTCTGCGATCGGAAAGAGAGTGATTATTGGGGACAGGTGGATGTTTATATTGGAGGTTCAGAACATGCTGTAGGTCATTTGCTTTATAGTAGAATGTGGACCAAAATATTTTATGATTTAGACCTTATTGGATTTGACGAGCCATACAGGAAGCTCGTTAATCAAGGGATGATTCAGGGAAGTAGCAGATTTGTGCATCGATTGGATAAAATTGTTGTTGATGGAAAGAATATTGTAGAAGGAAGGCATTTTTTTATTTCCAATGGTTGGGTAGAAAAAAATGATTGGAGCGAGGTATTTGCTTTACTTGGAATTTCTCAGGCTTTCAAACCAGAAGTTCATATTTCGCCAATACATGCTGATGTAAATATGGTAGATGGAATTGAGCTTGACATGGAGCAATTTAAAAAATGGAAGCCAGATTTTGCTAATGCTGAATTTATTACCGAGGCTGGAAAATATTATTGCAGTATTGAAATAGAAAAAATGTCTAAGTCTAAATACAATACTGTAAACCCCGATGATTTAGTAGAAAAATATGGGGCTGATACGTTTAGAATGTATGAGATGTTTTTAGGGCCTATTGAACAGAGTAAACCCTGGGATTCAAAAGGTATTGAAGGAGTTCATAGATTTCTGAAAAAATTATGGAGATTATTTTTTCAGGAAAATACAGGCAAGGTTTGGACGGATGAAAAAGCAACGGATGAGGAAATGAAAGTACTTCATAAGGCCATAAAAAAAATTGAGAGTGATACTGAACACTTTTCTTTTAATACTGCAGTAAGCGCTTTTATGGTTTGTGTAAATGAATTGACTGAGTTTAAGTGTCATAAAAAAGAGGTGCTTAATTCCTTATTGGTATTGTTGGCACCCTATGCTCCTCATATTGCAGAAGAGCTTTGGCATGAAATAGGCCACACTTCAAGTATTCTTAATGCAGCTTATCCAGTTTGCGAAGAGAAATATCTCATTGAAACTATACGTGAATATCCAATTTCAATAAATGGCAAACTACGTACGAGTATTAGAATTGCTGCGGATTCTGGTCAATCAGAAGTCGAAAAAATGGTACTTGAAAATGAGGTAGTAAAAAAATGGCTTAATGGAAATCTTCCCAAGAAGATTATATTCGTTAAGGATAAAATGGTAAATGTGGTTATCTAAATTTCATCATTTAACCTTGAATCTTGTAAATTTGAATATTCTTCTACCTCAACCTAAAATCGATGGACATCAAAGCTGGAAAATGGCTGCAAAATATCAATAGCCCCGATGATCTCAAAAAGATCGGCAAAGAGCATCTTCATGAAGTTTGCGATGAATTACGTCAGTATATTATTGATGTAGTAAGTATTCATGGTGGTCATTTTGGTGCTAGTTTAGGTGTTGTAGAACTTTCGGTGGCTTTGCATCATGTTTTCAATACGCCTTATGATCAATTGGTTTGGGATGTGGGCCATCAGGCCTATGGGCATAAAATTCTTACTGGTCGTCGCGATATTTTTCCTACTAATAGAAAATATAAGGGGCTAAGTGGTTTTCCAAAGAGAAGTGAAAGCGAGTATGATACTTTTGGTGTGGGGCATTCTTCCACCTCTATATCTGCAGCATTAGGTATGGCAATGGCTTCTCATTATAAAGGCGAAAAAGATAGACAACATATTGCCATAATTGGCGATGGAGCGCTTACTGCTGGTCTTGCATTTGAAGCAATGAATCATGCAGGAATTGAGAAAAGTAATTTGTTGATTATTCTTAATGATAATTGCATGAGCATTGATCCCAATGTGGGTGCGCTCAAGGAATATCTTACTGATATTACTACCTCTCATACATATAATGATTTGCGAGATAATGTTTGGAAAGTTTTAGGTAAGCTTCCTGTAGGCAAGAATTTTTCACGTGAAATGGCTAGTAAGCTAGAAGCAAGCCTGAAGGGCTTGGTAATTAGCTCAAGCAATCTTTTTGAAGCATTGAAACTTCGCTATTTCGGGCCTATTGATGGGCATAATATTACCAAACTAGTGGATGTGCTTACTGATTTAAAGGACATTCCTGGAGCAAAACTGCTTCATATTAAAACTGTTAAAGGGAAAGGCTATGAATTAGCAGAAAAAGATCAAACCAAATGGCATGCACCTGGATTATTTGATAAAATAACCGGAGAAATTATTAAAAAGAAATTTGATTTGCCCCAGCCTCCTAAATATCAAGATGTATTTGGACATACGATCATCGAATTGGCAGAACAAAACAGAAAGATAATTGGTATTACTCCAGCAATGCCAAGCGGATCTTCCTTGAAATTAATGATGGACAAGATGCCTGATCGTGCATTTGATGTGGGTATTTGTGAGCAGCATGCTGTAACTCTTAGTGCAGGCATGGCAACTCAGGGTATGCGTGTTTTTTGCAATATTTATTCTTCTTTTATGCAGCGCGCCTACGACATGGTGGTACATGATGTGGCTATACAAAAACTTCCTGTTGTTTTTTGTCTCGATAGGGCTGGTCTTGTAGGCGAAGATGGACCTACTCATCATGGTTGCTATGATATTGCCTATATGCGTTGTGTGCCAAATATGATTGTGAGTGCACCCATGAATGAGGAAGAGTTGCGTAATTTGATGTATACCGCTCAATTAGAAAGTACTACCAATCCTTTTGTTATTCGTTATCCTAGAGGAGAGGGTGTGATGACCGATTGGCAAAGACCGATGAAAGAAATAATTATTGGTACAGGTAGAAAATTAAAAGATGGGAAGGAAATTGCTATACTTAGTTATGGCCATCCTGGGAATTTTGCAGCTACTGCTATTAGAGATGTGCGGGCAGAAGGTATTGATGCGGGCCATTATGATATGCGATTTGTAAAACCATTAGATGAAGAAATGCTTCATGAGGTTTTTTCAAAATATCAAAAGATAATTACTATAGAAGATGGAACTGTGGTGGGTGGATTTGGATCAGCAATTCTTGAATTCATGAACGAGCATGGTTACAAGGCTGATGTTAATATAATGGGCATTCCCGATCATATTGTGGAACATGGCTCTCCAAAAGAATTATATAATGAGGTAGGGATAGATGCAAATCATATTGCTTCGCAATTGCGTATGATGGCTGGTGTTATTGTTCAGTCTATTTGATGTAAATAGACCATCGTCATTATTTAGTATTCTTTAAGTAGATTATTCATTAATCCATTGGAACTTCAATAGCAAGTAATTCGCAGTTTTCTATGGCTGTAATGGATATAGTATCTGTATCTGAAATTCCCATAGCATCTCTTTTTTCAAGAGTTTGTCCATTAATAGTAACAGATCCATCGATTACAACTATATAGATACCATTTCCTGAAAACGCATTATTATAATCCAGGGTTTGATTTTTAGTAAGGTCAGTTAATGCAAAGCGAGCATCTTGGTTAATCCAGAGCGCCTTGTCTTCTTCTCTTGGGGAAATAATTATTTGCCAGGTATTTTGTCTTTCAGCAAAATTAAAACTTCTTTGATTATATCTTGGTTTAATATTTCTCTCTTTTGGAAATAACCAGATTTTGAATAATATAAGTGGATTAGTGGCTGATGCATTGGCTTCCGAATGGGAAACGCCGGTTCCAGTACTCATAATTTGCACATCTCCAGTATTTATTATTCCTTGTCCACCTGCACTGTCTTTGTGTTGAATAGCTCCACTTAATGGAATAGTTATTATTTCCATGTTGTCGTGGGGATGATTAGGAAAACTACCACCACCTACAATGAAGTCATCATTTAATACTCTAAGTGCGCCAAAGTTGATATGCTTAGGATCATGATAGTGTGAAAAGCTGAAGTAGTAATTAGGTTTCAGCCAACCAAAATCGGCAGTACCTCTCTCAGATGCTTTTCTGATAAATGTATTCATTACTTTAAGAAAGTTTAGTGAAAATAAGTAACCCTTATTTGGAGAAAGTGGAATTAGTTAGTAACCTGAATAAAATCAGACTCGGTAAGTGTAACAGTATTTTCTTCTACTCTGTTTTCATTGTATTCAATAATAAAATTATTGCGACCTTCTCCCATGAGAATTCCGAGATAATTTTGTTGAACAAGTTCTAGCATATTTAGGAAAAGAAAAATAGCATGAATGCGGTTTTCGCAATCTTCAAAAATGCGCTCGAATGACAAAGTTTTTTCAGTTCTGCACATATCAAGCATATAATGACGAACGCCCTCCATTGTATAATTATATTGTACAACAGTATGAACAGGACGGTTGTTTCTGTCTTGCAGTTTTTGAAGTACCTTTTCAAAGGCTTTCGTAAGTCTGAAAAGTGTAATTGTTTGTATCTCTGTACCCTCGCCAAATTCCTCGCCAATCTGAAAAAGTTCTTTCTGTACATTTCCTCTTTTGAGCATCTGCATGCGAATGCTTTCAAGGTCGGACATTTTTGCTGCTACTTCCTTGAATCTTTTGTATTCAAGAATTTTGTCGATTAATTCCTGGCGAGGATCTATTTCATTGCCATCAGCATCAATTTCTTTGCGAGGCAACAACATTTTTGCCTTAATGCGCATCAGCGTACTAATGAATAAGATGAATTCGCTGCTGAGTTCAATGTTGAGTTTTTCCGACTCTTTGATAAAGATCAAAAAATCATTGGTCATGCGAGTGATGGGAATATTATATATGTCTAGTTCATCGCGTTCGATAAAGAAAAGGAGGAGGTCGAAAGGGCCTTCAAACTGATCTAACTTTATTTGATATGAGGGAGCCGCCAATGTTTATGAAAATTAAAGATTAATTATAGGTTCAAACAAAACTAATCAAACAAATGATAAAAACCGATATCACGGGGCTGAAATAGAAATTTGTGGATAATTTCAACTGCCTCTATTTTAGCTTGTCCCTTATTTCCATCAATAATTTATCGGTGGATGAAGGTTCTGTTGGGCTGCTTGCTTCTTTTTTCTTTAAAGTATTAGAGACTTTCATAAGGATGAATAATACCAAGGCGATTACCAGAAATGTAATGATGGCAGAAATAAATTTTCCATATCTGACTGCCCCCGAGGTAAGATGTTCAAGGTCTTCAGCTTTGGCTGCCTTAAGGGCTGGGGCAAGTAATAAGGGAGTAATTACATCATTTACAAATGAAGTAATTATCGCTCCGAAAGCACCTCCAATAATAACGGCAATCGCTAGTTCAACGATATTGCCTTTCATTATAAAAGCTTTAAAGTCTTTAACAAATTTCATGCTGGTAGTTTTTATAAAAATGATGAATACTTTTAAATAAAAAGCAGATTATATCTAGAAATAGTAACCTTTGCTTTTCAATGTTAAAAATAATTCTTTGAATCGTAATTTTTCAACCTGGTTATTATTTATTGCATTAAGCCTTATTTGGGGCAGTAGTTTTATATTGATGAAAGAGGGCATGAAGTCACTTTCTTCAATAGAAGTAGCTTCTTTGCGTATTTTTTCTTCGGGTGTGGTAATGATTCCTTGGGCTTTTAGGGCCTTTAAAAAAATTCCTTTCAATAAATATTTCCCTGTTTTTTTGAGTGGCTTATTTGGGAGCCTTTTTCCTGCCTATCTCTATTGCATTGCAGAAGAAAAGGTAGATAGCGCACTGGCAGGAAGCCTAAATTCGCTCACGCCTATTTTTGTCATATTAATTGGGGCTATTTTTTTTGGATCCAAATCACATTTCCGTCAGATACTGGGAATTCTCATTGCTTTTAGTGGCAGTGTGCTACTATTTTTGAACCATTCGGGGGTGATCCCAGAAGTGAATCTGAGATATATTTCCATGATTATTCTGGCTACTTTTTTCTATGGTTTGAATGTAAATTTGGTGAATCGTTTTCTTTCAGGGATTGCTTCTATTGATATAGCGGCTATTGCTCTTTTTCTTATTGCGGTGCCTGCTTTTGTACTATTAGGGGGAACCGGTTATTTCCATCGTAATTTTAGTGATTTAGCTGTTATTGAGGCGTCAAGTTTTGCCTTGGTATTAGGTGTATTAGGCACTGCCCTTGCTTCCGTCTTTTTCTACATTCTGATTCAAAAGTCAGGCATGGTATTCGCTTCCATGGTTACCTATTGTATTCCGGTTGTAGCCAACATCTGGGGCATTTTTTTTGGAGAGCAGGTGGGTTGGTTGGAGAGTTTCAGTTTGCTTATTATTCTGTCAGGGGTATTTCTGGCCACTAGTAAACCCAAAATGCCTGGGGAGAAGGGTTGAAAACCTTTGCGGAACAGTCTTCTAGCCTTTTATTGACGCTGCTTCAAAATAGGGTTTTACGCTTCTGAAAAAAAAGGCTTTTCATTTTTTTTATACGGTTCCCCGGCCTTACCTTTGCGGCTCAAAATAACAGGCTGTTTTAATAGTGAAACAGCTGTAATTTTCAAATCAATAACATAGACATGGCCAATACCGGTAAAGTAAAATCAATTATTGGAGCGGTGGTTGACGTTCAGTTCAACAGCGAATCCGATTTGCCTGAAATTTTAAACGCCCTTGAGGTAGAGCGCGAAGGCACTGCTGCCCTTGTTTTAGAAGTGCAGCAGCATTTGGGAGAAGATAGTGTTAGAACTATTGCTATGGACGGAACTGAAGGTCTTGTTCGTGGTATGAAAGTTGTTGATACAGGAAGGCCCATATCCATGCCAGTGGGTGAGGGCATCAGAGGAAGATTGTTTAATGTAACAGGAGATGCTATTGATGGTTTGCCTCAGGTGAGTAAAGTTGGTGGCAGGCCCATTCATGCAAAGCCTCCAATTTTTGAAGATTTGAGCACAGCTAATGAAATTCTTTTTACAGGGATTAAGGTAATTGATCTTATTGAACCTTATGCAAAAGGAGGAAAGATTGGTTTGTTTGGTGGTGCCGGTGTGGGAAAGACAGTATTGATTCAGGAGCTTATTAATAATATTGCCAAAGCATACAGTGGAGTATCTGTATTTGCTGGTGTTGGCGAAAGAACACGTGAAGGAAATGATCTTATGCGTGAGATGATTGAAGCTGGCATTATGAATTATGGTGAAAAGTTTAAGCACAGTATGGAAGAAGGTGGTTGGGATTTGAGTGCGGTGAATCTTGAAGACTTAAAGGATTCGAAAGCAACTTTTGTATTCGGACAAATGAATGAACCTCCAGGAGCAAGGGCTCGTGTGGCTTTGAGTGGATTAACTATTGCAGAATATTTCCGTGATGGAGAAGGTACTGGACAAGGAAAGGATATTCTTTTCTTTGTTGATAATATATTTAGGTTTACTCAGGCAGGTTCTGAGGTATCTGCATTGCTTGGTCGTATGCCTAGTGCTGTAGGTTACCAACCAACATTGGCAACAGAAATGGGGTTGATGCAAGAGCGTATTACTTCTACAAAAAATGGTTCAATTACATCTGTTCAGGCTGTTTACGTACCTGCTGATGATCTTACCGATCCTGCTCCTGCTACAACATTTGCTCACCTTGATGCTACCACGGTATTAAGTCGTAAGATTGCTGATCTTGGTATTTATCCTGCGGTGGATCCACTTGATAGTACCAGTCGTATTCTTACTCCATTGATTGTAGGGGATGAGCATTACAATTGCGCAAATCGTGTAAAGAGAATCTTACAGCGTTATAAAGAATTACAAGATATTATTGCTATCCTTGGTCTCGATGAATTGAGTGATGAGGATAAATTAGTTGTTTCACGTGCTCGTAAGGTACAGCGGTTCCTTAGCCAGCCTTTCTTTGTGGCAGAACAGTTTACTGGTCTTAAAGGGGTGCTTGTACCAATTGAAGATACTATTCGTGGTTTCAATTCCATTATGGATGGTGAGGTTGATGAGTATCCTGAAGCAGCTTTCAACTTAGTGGGCACATTAGAAGATGCTATTGAGAAAGGCAAGAAACTCATGGACGCAGCTAAAGCTTAATTAAAATAACATCTGTTCAATAACTGAATATGATTTTAGAAATATTAACTCCCGAGAAAATGGTTTACACTGGTGAAGTGTATGGTGTTCAGTTGCCAGGAATTGGAGGATCTTTTGAAGTGTTGGAGAAGCATGCTCCTATGGTGAGTGCACTTAAGTCCGGCAATATGAAGGTGCTTACCAGTAAAACTACTTTTTCTAATTTCAGTATTCAAGGAGGTTTTGTTGAGGTGCTTAACAATAAAGTAACTGTATTAGCTGAAGGCGTTGAAATGCTCTCTTAATTATTATTTTTCTTTTACAATATTAATCCCGCTTTAGCGGGATTTTTTTTAGAATTGTTTTTTCAATTGAAGGTAACTCCATGCAAAAAAAGGGAGTATCAATATTAATGAGTAGCTCCAACAGCTAGAGGTTATTGAAAAAAGAATCATTGAAATTACTATCAAGTATATTGGGTACAACATAAAAAGGGCACAAGCTATAATCGAATCATAGTGTACTGTATCTATTGTTTTTTTGTAGACATAAAATTTAATAGGGATGTAAAGTGGAGCATGAATGACAAGCCCAGTAAAAGCTGGCAGTAATAAAAGGATGCGAAAAGTTTTAGAAATTTGGAAATAAAAATTATCTTTTATTTTTTCATAATCATTTATTGGAATTTCAATTACAAGAGATTGCAGTTTATTTTTTAGTATATTATTGAATAATAAAATTGACTTGCCCTGTATATTTCCAGTATCAATATCTTTTCGATTAATCATCGACCCAAATCGCAGAATAATATTTTTACCAAAGGAGTTAAATGACTGGTAGTTGATACCTAGTGGCAGTATTTTAAGTGGGATGCCTTCATTCCAACTATCAAGTGCAAGTCGAGCAGTTCCCTTTTTTAGGCTTCTTAAATGCCATTCATTCAGACAAAGTCCTTCACTGAAAATTAGTACGATGCCATTTTTTTTAAATATCTCTTTGCATTTATCAAATGTTGAATAATTTTCATTGAGATTTTCTGCTCCTTCACTAATTCTGTACACAGGCATTATTTTTATGCTGCGTAATAAAAAAGTAACAAATCTATTAGTAAAGGCATCGCCACGTGCAAGAGAGTATACGGGTCTCTTGAATAGTGTGGCAACTATAATGGCATCAAGAAATGAATTGGGGTGATTTGCGGCTATTAGTAGCGGCCCTTCCGTTTTAAATATTGAATGAAAATTAACTGAAAGTTTACGGCAATAAAAATAGAATGCTATTCGAGCTGGTATTTTAAGGATAGTGTACAGCAATGTATAAAAATAAAAAGAAACTTGATGTTATATTAATTAAGCTGAGGATCGATGGGAAAATTGATCATCATTTCATATTTGCCGCCAAGGTGTTTCAGGCCTGCTTTCCATATGTCATCTATTGGCGTTTCAAAAATAATATCTCTTTCACTGGTAGCGGTCAACCAACTATTTTCTTCCATTTCGCTATCAAGTTGCCCAGGTTCCCATCCGCTGTAGCCTATAAAGAATTTTATTTTTGTGTAATCAATTTTGTCATCTTTAATAAGATTCTTCAGCCCTTCAAAATCACCTCCCCAGTAAATATTATCAGTAATTTTTTGACTATCGGGAAGGAGATCTGGATATTGGTGAATGTAATGAATGGTGTCCATTTGAACTGGGCCACCGATATGCACAGGTATACTATATCCTTCCATATCTGAAAACAAATCTGCCATTGTAAGATCGTAAAGCTTGTTGAGAACAAATCCGAAACTACCCTCTTCGCTGTGTCGGCACAATAGTATCACAGAACGCATAAAATTATCGTCCTTCAGAAAAGGATCGGCAATTAGTAGCACTCCTGTGGTTGGGTCTATCATATTTCGAATGTAATATTTATTCTTAAGTAAAGATATAGTATCCAGCAAGATTGTCTGGGATTACCCCAAAAAATGAGAAAAAAATAATCATTTTTTCAATATTCTTTGATAGTTACCTTTGTTGAGTTATTCATTAGTATGAAAAGAATTTTTCCTTTAATAACAATCTTAATATTTCTATCCTTAGTAGGCTTGATCTTCTTTCAGTTATTATGGCTTAATAGTGCTAAGGAGATTAAGGAGCAGCAGCTTAATGACCGTATTGTACAGTCTATGGGAGATGCAGCTGGGATGCTGATGCAGGATAGAAATGATCTGCCTATAATACCAAAAAACGATCTGCTTTTTCCTTCCGAGAAGTTTGATTTCATGAATTCTTCAGTTGTAAATCGTTTTAGTAGGGAGGAAATAAGTGATATTATCAGGAAGTCATTTGATAGAAATTTTCTCACTAAAGTTCCTTTTGAATTTGCCATAGGTCAGAATATTCTTGCTATTGACCAGATACAAACTGATAATTTTATTAAATACTTTCTTGACTCTTCCAATAATATTAAGCATATTATTCTTTTGGCCCCCTCGGGTGGGAATAGTATGGAAAGTCTTGCCAGAGAAGAATATCTGATAGTAATAGTACCTCACCAGCGGGCCCTTATTCTCAGAGAGATTACCTGGTTTATTGTGGGGGCTATTTTCTTTACGCTCATCATTACGACTGCTTTTTTTCTTACTATTCGTGCTTTGCTACGTCAAAAAAAACTCAGTGAAATAAAATCTGATTTCATTAATAATATGACTCATGAGTTTAAGACTCCCTTGGCAACTATTTCCCTTGCTGTAGATGCGCTTAAAAATGAGAAAGTGAGTGGTAATAAGGAAAAGACAGAGTATTTCACTGGCATAATAAAGGAAGAAAACAAGCGGATGAATAAGCAGGTGGAAACCATCCTTCAGGCCGCATTACTCGATAAGCAGGAGGTGCATCTAAATCTTAAGAAAAATGCTGCACACCCAATGATTACAACTGCTATCAACAATATTAATCTTCCATTACAGGATAGAGGAGGAAGTATTTCTATTCATCTTGATGCAGAAAAGGATATTATTATGGCTGATGAAGTTCATTTCACCAACCTTATCAATAGTGTGCTAGATAATGCATTGAAGTACTCTAAAGAAAGCCCCTTCATTAAGATATCTACCTCCAACGTAAATAATGGACTGCGTATTTGTATTGAAGATTCAGGGATAGGGATGTCAAAGGAAACGCTAAGTCGCATTTTTGAAAAATTCTATCGTGCACATACTGGTAATATTCATAACGTAAAAGGTTTTGGACTAGGACTAAGTTATGTAAAGACAATGATAGAGGCTCACAAAGGCAGTATTCGTGCCGAAAGCATATTAGGAAAGGGTAGCACATTCACTATTCTTATCCCACTGGCTAAATAACTTCCAAGGTTATCCACAGTTATTCACACTTATCCACATCTTCATTCACATCAATTTTTGGAAAAATCTTTCCTAATGCATGTCATTAGGGGTAATTATGTATGTGGATAAAAAAAAATATGTTAAAGTGTAGTAAAGTGGGAATTTGTGTTATTTTGTGTGATATTATTAACTCAACTCAACACACTGTAAATGATTGGCTTCATTGGCGAATATGAGTCAACTATCGATAGCAAAGGAAGATTCCTTTTGCCATCCGGGCTGAAAAAACAGCTTTCGGAAAAGGAAGTCTCTTTTGTTGTCAACAGAGGTTTTGAGAAATGCCTTACTCTTTATCCCACCAAAAGCTGGGAACCCATTTTTAAACATATAAGTAGCCTAAATGATTTTGACCCAAAAGTCAGGGAGTTTAGGAGGTATTATTTGAACGGAGCTATTCAGGTTGATTTGGACAGTGCCGGTAGGCTACTAGTACCCAAAAACCTAATGGAGCATGCTTCTTTGGAAAGAGATATTGTACTGGTTTCAGCAGTTGACAAAATTGAAATCTGGGATAAGATTAAATACCAACAGTTCTTTGATACTTTTTCGCCTGAAGCTTTCAGTAATCTGGCAAATGAAGTGATGAACAGGAAGGAGCTTCCGAAGCAGGATTAACATAGCAAGTAAGAATGAACCTGCCCAATAAAATAGCAGCACAATTCGAAACCAGCTATCATATACCTGTGATGCTTAAGGAAGCTACCGATGCACTGAACATCAAGCCAGATGGCATCTATGTTGACTGCACCTTTGGAGGAGGGGGTCATAGTAGGGCCATTTTACAAGCGCTGGGTCCAAACGGAAAATTGATAGTATTCGATCAGGATGAGGATGCCATTAAAAATATTCCCGAAGACAAGCGTCTGCTTTTTATTCCTCAAAATTTTCGTCACCTGCAGCGGTTTTTAAAACTGCACAACTACAATGCAGTTGATGGAATACTGGCAGATCTAGGAGTTTCGAGTCATCAGTTTAATGAGCCGACCCGAGGTTTTTCGATTCGCTTTGATGCGCCGCTTGATATGCGCATGGATAAAAGGCAAACAGCTACAGCAGCAGAGGTTGTTGAAAAATTCTCATATGATCAGCTACATAAGTTGTTTGAAAAATATGGGGAAGTTTCTAATTCAAAAACCCTTGCACGTACAATTATTGAACATCAGGGTACAGGCAGACTAAAAACCATTAATGGTTTTAAGGATGCTATTTCGGGTATTGTAAAAGGTAATTCCAATAAATATCTCGCTCAGGTTTTTCAAGCCTTGCGCATAGAAGTGAATGACGAGATGGGGGCATTGGAAACATTACTGAAACAGATACCTGCAGTATTAAAGACGGGCGGAAGAGCAGCCATCATCACCTTTCATTCATTGGAAGACAGAATGGTAAAGAATTTTTTCAGGAAGGGGACCTTTGATGAAGAAGATTTTTTAGATATGTATGGATCTAAACCTCTTAATCCAATGATGCTAGTTAACAAAAAGCCTATCCTACCTGATGCAACTGAAGTAAAAATGAATTCAAGATCAAGAAGTGCCAAATTAAGAGTAGCAGAAAAAATATCAAATTAAAACATGAACGTGACTGCTGAAGAGCCCTTAGTAAATAGCCAGGCGGATTTCAAAAAAAATATCAATTACAGTTTTATTGTAAAGAATATTCCTTTCTTTTTATTTCTAGCAGTTTTTGCTGTCTTGTATATCTACAATGGTCATTATGCAGATAAACTGCTGCGTAAGATTGGCAAAACTGAAAAGAACATTAAGGAGTTAGAATACGAGTATAAGAATTTGAAAAGTGAAGTAATATTTAGGAGCAAGGCCAGTGAACTTGCGCGGGCAGTAGAGCCGCTAGGATTGAAAGAATTGAGAACGGCTCCTGTTTTTATTAATGACACAACAAAGCAATAATATGAAACTGACAATTATAGTTGTCATGTTCGTATCAATATTAATCCAATAATAAATTCCAAAGTGGAAATAAAAAAAGACATTCTGTGGCGAGTTTACCTGTGCTTCTTGGCAATTGCCCTTTCGGGTATTTTTGTTGTCGGTCGTGCGGTATACATTCAGCGTGTTGAAGGAAAATACTGGAGGAATATGGGTGACAGCTTGCATCTGAAATATCTTCCAATTAATGCGGAGCGCGGAAGTATTTATAGTGAAGATGGTAATATGCTTAGCACTTCTATTCCTGTTTTTGATATTTATATAGACTTTTCGGCAGATGGCTTGAGAGAGAAGGAGGGTAAAAGATGGATTGAAAATTTAGATTCGCTTAGCCTTTCACTTGCCAATTTGTTTGGCGACAAAGATGCAGATACTTATAAATATCAGTTACAGAAGGCCTATAAAGAAAAACTAAGGTATTATCCACTAAAGAAAAAAGTTTCTTTCCTGCAGTTGAAAGAATTGAGAGAGTTTCCTCTTGTAAGACAAGGTAGAAATAAAAGTGGTTTCATTATCGAGACTCGTGACAGGCGCATCAATCCTTATGTATTATTGGCTAATCGTACAATCGGACTCTCCAGAAATGATACGTCTAAAAGTGTTGGTCTCGAAAGGAGTTATGACAGCTTACTGAAAGGTACAACCGGTCAGCGTTTGGTAAAATATGTTGCAGGAAGCTATATGCCTGTTGAAGGTGCTGAATTAGATCCTGAAAATGGTAAAGATATCATTACTACTCTTGATACTTATATGCAGGATGTTGCAGAGAGTGCACTCATGGAAATGATAGTGGGTAATAATTCTCGGCATGGAACAGTAATTGTAATGGAAACGGAAACCGGTAAGATAAAAGCTATAGCTAATTTAGGTAAACAACTTGACGGATCTTACAATGAGGATTTGAATTATGGAGTAGGGAAGCGCACTGAGCCAGGATCTATTTTCAAACTCGTTACACTTTTAAGTTTACTAGAGGATAAATATGTTACTAATAATTCTATAGTGGATTGCGAGGGTGGTTCTAAATTTTTCTATGGATTGCGCATTCAAGATTCTCATCTCGGAACTGGCTCAATAACAGTGAAAGATGCTTTTACGCGAAGCAGTAATGTGGCTTTTGCTAAACTTGCCGATCAGTATTATCATTCGCAGCCTTCCAAGTTTACAGATCATATGCATCGTTTCAGACTCGATACACTTACAGGGGTAGATATTACTGCTTCATCTGGTTCTCCTGTTATTTACAAGCCTACTAGTAAATACTGGCATGCTACTTCTATTCCTTACATGGCACATGGGTATGGAGAACTTGTAACACCACTTCATATGCTTATGCTATATAATGCTGTAGCCAATAACGGCAGAATGATGAAGCCCTATCTAGTAAATGAGGTGAGGGATTATGGCGTAACGGTAAAAAAATTCGAGCCAGAAGTGCTGGTAGAACATATCTGCAGCAATGAAACTATAGTGCAGGCAAAGGAATGTTTGAAAGCAGTAGTAGACAGCATCCATGGTACGGCTCATTCTGAAGTGTTTGATAGCACCTATTCAATAAGCGGAAAAACGGGTACTGCTGTTACTGCTCAAGATAATAGAGGTTATGTCAATGGAAGTAAGATGTATCAATCATCATTCATTGGCTATTTTCCTTCTGAGAAACCTAAGTACACTATTGCAGTGGTTATTCAAAATAGTCAACAATCGAAAGAATATTATGGAGCTAGGGTAGCAGGAAGAGTATTTAAAAGTATTAGTGATAAAATTTATAGTCATTATGTAGTAAATGACAAGATAAAACCTGCTGCTTCTCGTGATACAGTTTTATATAGTTCTAAAGGGATGAAAAGTGAATTAAATGCGATACTTGGTTTTCTCAATCTGCCAAAAACAGATATATCGGGATCCGCCAAATGGAGTATGGTTGAATTTAATAACAGCAAGGCTGCAATCAAGCCTTCTCCAAATGTAGAAACATTAGGAAAAATTACACCAGATGTTACTGGAATGGGATTGAAAGATGCATTATATGTACTAGAAAATAAAGGTTTTAAAACGAGGGTTAGTGGCCGTGGAAGAGTAGTCAGTCAAAGTGTATCAGCGGGCACTGCATATATTAAAGGACAAAACATAACAATATTGCTAAATTGATGATGTTACAGGACCTGTTATATAAGGTAAAGATAAAATCGGTAGACGGTAATATGTCGGCCCCTGTGACTGACCTTCAGATTGACTCCAGAAAAGTAAGAGCTGGAAGTTGTTTCATAGCAATCAAAGGCGCCTTATCCGATGGTCATGATTATATAGAACAAGCTCTTCAGCAAGGTGCAGGTTCTGTTATCTGTGAAGCAATGCCCCCTGTTCTTAAAGAAATTGTTACTTATGTGCAGGTAGAAAACACTGCATTGGCTGCTGGACTTATGGGTCATTTATTTTATGGGGCACCTTCGGAAAAAATGAAGGTAGTAGGAGTTACTGGAACAAATGGGAAAACTACTATTGCTGTGTTGCTTTATAAATTATTTTCTGCTCTAGGAAATAAATGTGGCCTTATCAGTACCATACAAAACCAAATTGGTGATACAGTACTTCCTTCCACCCATACTACACCAGATGCAATTAGCCTGAATGCCTTAATGGCTCAAATGGAATCAGAGGGTTGTACTTATGTATTTATGGAATGTAGCAGTCATGCTATACATCAACATCGTATTGCTGGAATTCAATTTGCAGGAGCCATTTTTACTAATATCACTCATGAGCATCTAGATTATCATAAAACATTTGATGAATACATCAAAGTAAAAAAATCATGGTTTGATGTGCTTCCTAAAGAGGCTTTTGCATTAAGCAATACAGA
>Ga0114970_10000606_pt1 | contig 26867 bp, 26 predicted proteins | sample M_140205_XF_Meta_FD_87030 | JGI IMG/M metagenome (GOLD analysis project Ga0114970, IMG submission 87030) | Freshwater microbial communities from Lake Montjoie, Canada to study carbon cycling - M_140205_XF_MetaG | ecosystem: Environmental > Aquatic > Freshwater > Lake | place: Lake Montjoie...
CATCAGGTGGCCTCCAGGTTGGCGCGTTTGACGATGATTCGGAACATGAACTGATCAGCCGCGATAAAGCGAAAAAATTCATCCGATGTGTCGCTAGCCGGCGCAATGCTTGTGGCGGCAAGCCGCGTCCCGCATTTGAGATTCATAGGCCGTTCCTTATCACGTGTGATGCTACTGGAACCGCGCAGTGCACAATGCGGTGATGCCAAAGATGCCCCTTCCGAAGTCGACCAGCCGCTCGGCGTACGGGTCGGTCCAGCGGCGCCACGACCAGTTGCGCCAGCGCCTTTTCCATGAGGCCGGCAGGCTCTTCGAGGAGATGGGCGGCGAGGAAGGCCGGGGTTTTGAGGACACCATGGTCGAGCAGATCGCCGAGCGGGCGGGGATCTCGGTGCGCACATTCTTCCGCATGTTTGAGAGCAAGACCGACGTCATATTCTTGGATATGCGTCGCTCTATGGAAGAGTACTTTGCCTGCCTTGAGGAGGCCCTTCCGGTCTACGAGGATCCGCTGGCTGCCGCCCTTATTGCGCGATTGGAACAGATCAGCAAGTTTGCAAGTAATCCTGTCAACGCCACACGGTTGATGCGCTCGCTTAAGTCGCGCCACTTCGTCAACCGGCGCGCGACCTGGTACACCCTGTGGCAGGGGCAATTGCAAACCGTACTCCTTCCCTACCTTCCCAAACGCAAGGACTCGTCGATCCGCGCCGCCCTGATCGCGGCGATCGTGGTGAAGCTCGGTGAACTCGGTTTGCAGCACTGGGAAGAAACGGGCGGCGCCGAGGATCCGGCGCGCGCGATTGCCGAGGTCTGGTTGCTGCTGGAAGGCGTGCTTAAGACGGCACGCCCCGCCATCGAAACTTATCTGCAGACTTCGATGAAGAAGGAACCGCCCGCGCGCAGATCCGTGAAGTCCGCCGCCTGAGGTAGTCGACGCGCCTGCGTTCTTGCAGGCCGCCATGTCAGCTCGACGAATAGCCGCCATCGACCGGCAGGACCAGACCTGTCACGTACTTCGACATGTCCGAAGCCAGGAAAAGCAAGGGCCCCGTCAAGTCGTCCGGCATGGCCACACGCTTGAACATCGTGCGCTGCGCGGCGCGGTCCATGCGCGAGCCGGGACCATCTTGTAGAGTCGCCGTCAGCGGTGTAATCACAAAGCCCGGCGCGATTGCATTGACGCGAACGCCGTGCTCGGCAAGGTCACGCGCCAGAAATTTAGTGGCTTGCGCCACCGCACCCTTGGAAGCCGCGTATGGCACGCTCGCAAACGACGCTAGCAGCGCGGCAATGGACGCGACATTGACGACCGAGCCTTTCGTTTCCTTGAGCTGCGGTATGAAGGCGCGGGTGAGATTGAGCACGCCCTTCAGGTTCACATCCATGACACGGTCGATTTCGAAGTTGAAGTTATCGTCATCCAGCTGGGCCCGGGTAGAGATGCCGGCGTTGTTGACGACGACAGCCGCAGGTCCCATGGTGGCGGCAACCTGTGCGGCCATGGCCTTGCAAGCGGCCGCGTCCCGCACATCAAGCACAAAGGCCTGGGATCGGCCGCCCTCAGCGCGGATGGATGCGGCAACCGCCTCGGCCTCTTTCGGGTTTATGTCGGCCACCGCGACTTGACAGCCGGCGCCGGCCAGGGCTTGGGCGAAGGCTTCGCCCAAGCCCTGACCTGCGCCGCTGACGACGGCAACTTGGCCGTCAAACAATCGGGGGGCTATGCTCATTTCACGGGAGCGCCGGTTGCCTTGAGCATCTGCGCCGCGCGGCTGCTATCCATCTTGATGAAGGCTGCGAACTCGGCCTGGGTGCCGCCCACCGGCGTCCCGCCCATGGACTGCAAGCGCTCGCGCACTGCAGGCAGGCGGACGACGGCCGCCACGGCGGCGTTGAGCTTATTGACGACGTCTGGAGGGGTTCCGGTGGGCACGTATATGCCCATGTGTGAGTTGGCATCGTAGTTGGGAAAGCCTTGCTCTGACATGCTGGCCACATTGGGGAATAGGAACGCACGCTTGGGGCCGCCGGACGAAATCAACTTGATTTTTCCGCCCTTGACGAGCGCGTCGGCGGACGTGACGGTGACCAGGCCCAGGTCAACCCGGTCGCCCATGATGTCAGCCAGCATGTTTATCTCGCCCTTGTACGGAACCTTGAGCATTTCCACGTTGCCCATGTTCTCGAGCATCACGGCAGCCAGTAGCTGCGCTGTGCCGAAACCGGTGTGGGCAAAACTAACCTGCCCCGGACTGGCCTTGGCTAGGGCCACAACTTCCTGCACGGTGTTGGCCTTCATGCCAAGGCGACCGACGATCACCTGGTCGGTGATCTGAACCATGCTAACGGGGATGAGGTCGCGACCCACGTCATAAGGCAACGACTTTTCGGTGATGGGCGCGAGCACAATCGGCCCGCCGGTGAACCAGCCGATGCTGTAGCCGTCTGGCGCCGACTTGGCCACATGGGCCACCGCCAGCGTGCCGCCAGCGCCAACCCGGTTCTCCACCACGACGGGTTGGCCGAGCACCTTGGCCATTTCGGTCGCCAAAGTGCGCGCCACGACGTCCGTGCCGCCGCCAGCGGCATACGACACCGCCATCATGATGGGCTTGGTGGGGTAGCCCTGCGCCGAAGCCAGGGCCCCCGCGGTAGCCAGCACTAGGCCGCCCAGAAGCCTGGGGAGCGCACGACGCCGGGCGTGGATCTTCTGCATTTTGGATGGTTTGGGTTCAGTCATGTCGTTGTTTCCTTGGTTTTGATGTGATTCTCTCTTGCCGCATGGAGCATGGCCCGGTATGCGAACACAATGGCAGGCCCAATAGTGATGCCCGGACCGGGGTAGGCGCCGCGCGTGACGGAACCCATGTCATTGCCACAAGCGTACAGCCCGCCGATGGGAACGCCATCCTTGCCGAGCACCCGTGAATTCGCGTCGGTCTTGAGGCCCGCCGCCATGCCGATCGTGCAGGGAAAGAGCTCAATGGCGTGAAACGGTGGGCGCGTGATGGGAGCCAGGCAAGGGTTGGGCGTGACCAGTGGGTCGCCGTTATAACGGTTGAACGCGGTGTCACCCTTGCCGAAGTCGTCGTCGTGGCCCGAGACGGCAAAGCGGTTGTGGCGCGCCACCTCGTCCTGTAGCCCCGTTACGTCAACACCAAGCTGTGCGGCCAGTGCCGCCAGGTTGCCCGCTCGCTTTAGGTAGCCGTTGCGCACATGGGAGCGGGTCGGGAATGGGGCGGGTTTGACAAGGCCGAGGCCATATTTAGCGACAAAGTCGCTATCGCAGACGATGAAGGCCTTGCCAAGTGGCGCGACCGCACCTGTGCGGAACATGGCAAGCACTACATGATGGTACGAGTCAGACTCGTTGACAAATCGGCGGCCGGCAGCGTTGACGATGATCGCGCCGGGCTTGCCGCGGTCGAGGTGGCCATACGGGTAGAGGGTATCGCGGCCGCGGGCGTCCACCGATATCGAGGCCGGTGTCCAAAAGCCGGGACTTTGAAGCTCTGTGTCGATGGCGCCGCCAACGCGCATGGCAGCTTCTGCCGCGTCACCGGTGTTCTCTTGCGACGCCAGCGAAAGATGGTGCGGGTGTTTCGGAGCGTGCGCATCTCGCAGCCGCGCCGAGTGCGCGATTCCGCCGGTGGCCAAGACGACGCCTATGCTTGCTTGCACCGTGATGAGGCCATGGGACGTGCGAACGGTAGCGCCCGTAACGCGACCGCCCTCCTGCAGCAAGTCAACCAGCGCTGCCTGCGTGTGGAACTTCACGCCACGCTTCAATGCCGAATGCAGCGCTCGCGCAATCAGCGCGTTGCCCAACAGCAGCCGCGTGCCCCGGGAGAAACGCAGCCTGTCTTTGGCGTAGCCGACGAGCAGTCGCGTGACCTGCTTGAAGGCCGCCCATGACGACAGCGGATGGAGGAACTGCGGGATTTCCTTGCGGCCAATCATCAGGCCACCAAGGATCATGAAGGCCGAGCGCGGCGGCCGAACAAGGCAGAAGTTCTTGCCCAATATCGCACCGTCGAACGGTATGGGCACCAAGGCCCGGCCATTGAGCGTGGCGCCGGGCTTTTCGCTAACGTAATCCGGGATCGCTGCGGGTTCGAACTCGATGTCGGTGTGCAGCGCGAGGTAGTCCAGGGCTTCGGCACCGGACGCGAGATAAGCATCGGTCAGGTCTGCACGGAAATAGGTTCCGGCCTCATCCCGAAGCAATCGCCGAGCATCCTCCAGTGCATCCGGCTTGCCGGCGCGCTGTGCAGCGCTGTTGCCGGGCACCCAGACTGCGCCGCCTGAAGTGGCAGTGGTGCCGCCTAGCGCCTTTGCCTTGTCGAACACCACAACGTTCAAACCTTCCGTTGCCGCCACAACCGCTGCCGCCATGCCAGCTGCGCCGCTGCCGAAAACGGCAATGTCGCATTGGATAGTGGACTGTGAGTTATGCACGGTTGACTAAAAGTTCAGCCGCGATTCTAGTCAAATGTGGCAGTCGTGACATTTTATGACAGCTTCAAAAACCGGCTAGTCCCGGGTGTAGTGGGGCGCTTGATGCGTACCACTACAAAGAGACCTAGGGCTGATGCAACTGGAGTTTTCGCGCCGCATTGGTGCGTCGCTCGAGACGATTCGCAGTTGGGAACAGGGCAAACGCAGGCTAACCGGAGCGGCCAAGACCTTTCGCAGGGGGTTGGACAAGGCGGGGGAAGGCTCCTTGATGGCTTTGGGGTGAGGCCCCCGGCATGGCGACCATAGTCGCCCAGCAAGACTGGATAGGTTGGGTCCAGTCAGCCCGCGCCCGGTCGGGAAGTCATATGTGTTTGACACATATGTCTAATATCACTACCATTGCTGAATGACCCAAGCGCTTGCGTGTGACTGGAGATGGACATGACAGGAAGCTGGCTGCGTCCTGTCGCGCGACATCGTGCGACGCTGCCTGAAGCGTGTGCCGGCACATCAAACTGCGCGGTCGCTTCGCCTGTGAAGGTCTTCAGGAGATTCAATGTATGGTGCGCCCGCGACAGGCTGGCGGGCCGCAACGAGGGACGATGGCGATGGCCAACAATATTCACGGCCCTTTGACCGGTGTGACAGTGGTCGACCTAGGCCAGATCTACAACGGCCCGTATTGCACCTTCCTGATGGCCATGGCCGGCGCGCGGGTGATCAAGGTTGAACCGAGAGGCGGGGAGAACCTGCGCCGGCGTGCCAAGGTGGGCGGTGCCGCCGTGCCCTTTGCCATGCTCAACTCGAACAAGGAGTTCATCACGCTCGACCTCAAGACCGCGCGTGGCAAGGTGCTGATCCGCGAAATGGTTGCCAAGGCCGACGTGCTGATCGAGAACTTCTCGCAAGGTGCGATGGAGCGGCTCGGGTTGGGCTACGACGCGCTCAAGCAGGTCAACCCGGGCCTGATTTACGCGTCCGGGTCGGGCTATGGCCGATCCGGGCCGATGAAGAATTATCCCGCCATGGATATCGCTGTGCAGGCCATGTCCGGCCTCATGAGCATCAACGGCTTCGAAGACCGGCCGCCCGTGAAAGTCGGCCCGGCCGTGGCCGACTTTCTTGGCGGTGTGCACCTGTACGCGGCCGTGGTGACGGCGCTGTACGAGCGCCGGGCGACCGGTGAAGGGCGACTGGTGGAGGTCTCGATGATGGAGTCGGTCTACCCCTCGCTGGCCTCCAACCTCGGCCTGTATTACGCCAACAAGGGCCAGGTCTCGGCCCGTACAGGCAACCGCCACGGAGGCATGGCCGAATCGCCCTACAACGTCTACCCCAGCTCCGACGGCTACGTTGCCATTGTTGCCTCCAACGATGCGCAATGGAATCGGTTGCTGACCGTGATCGGTCGTACGGAACTGGTGGGCGACGAACGCTACGCCACGCTTGGTGCGCGCGTGCAACGCATGGACGAAGTGGACGCGATCGTTTCAGCGTTCACTACACCACGCACCAAGAACGATGCCTTTCAGCAGCTTGTCACCGCCAACGTGACCTGCGCCCCGGTACGTGATATCGGTGAAGTGGTCAACGACGAGCAGATGTTGGGGCGCAAAGCGCTGGAATGGGTCGAGCACCCACTGTATGGCCGCATGCCCCTGCCGCGCTCATCGCTGCGTTTCAGCGACACCCCCATGCCCGCCATCGAGCCTAGCGGCGAGGTCGGGCGCGACAACGCATCGGTATTTGGCGAATGGCTGGGCCTGGGGCCCGAGGCTCTGGCCGAGTTGGTGCGCGAACAAATCATCTGAAGAGGAGCGCACCATGATCGGAATGCAAGAATTGGTCGGTCACTGGCGCCTGGTGTCTTTCATCGAACAACGCGCCGGCGGCCCGTGGAGCGACGCGTTGGGCCCCGATGCCAAGGGCTGCATCAGCTACTGGCCCACGGGTCACATGCAGGTGCTGATCGGCGCGCTGGACCGGCCGCGTTTTCGCGGCGAATGGGATTCCATCCCGACCGCCGACAAGGCCCGCTGCCTGGACCGGATGGTCGCCTACTCGGGCCGCTTTTCGGTGGCCGAAGGCCGCGTGCTGCACCATGTCGATGTGTGCTGGATTCCGAACTGGGAAGGGCGCGACCTGGTCCGCCTGGCGAGTTTCCCCAGTCCCAACCGATTGTTGCTGCGCACCGAGGTCCCGACCGATGGCCGGGCGCGCCCCATGCAGGAGGTTCTTTGGGAACGCGCCGGTTGACCCGTGCGGTGTCCAGTGCGCCGCCGATCGACCTGACGGTGCAAATCGAGGCCGTCGCCACCGAATTGTTCATCCGCAACGGCTACAACGGCGTGAGTTATCTTGGCATCGGCAGGGAACTCGGCATCACGCACTCCAATGTGCACTACTACTACCGTACAAAGGCCGCGCTGGCCACGGCCGTGCTCAAGCGCGTGGCCAAGGAAACCTTGCAGGCCACTGAGGGCATCTGGACCGATCGCACCAATACGCTGGCGGAAAAGTTCGTGCGTATGCGGGATTGGGCATTCGACTCCTACCTGCGTTTCAACCCGGAGGGAAAGGGTGGGCGGCCTTGGGGCCTGCTGTCTCGCTTCTCGATGGAAGCCGACGCCCTGACACCCGAAATGCGCCAGAACATCCGCGCCACGCTGCGCAGGCTCGAAGACAGCATCCGTGTGGCGGTCGAAACGGCTGTTGAAAACCGCGAACTCGTGCGCGACTCACCGGTCGATGGCATCACCTTGCAGATTTCAAGCGTGATGTACCAGACGGGCCAGCTCACGCGCCACGCCTCCGGCTTCTCACGGCTCGATGCACTGCTGATGTGGACCATCGCGGCACTGCTCAAGGCCTATGGCAGCGAAGGTCGGGCTGCCGTTTCGTGGCCGGCGGTCGATTTCGCTGTTGCGAAGGCGAAGCTATCCACCAGACTGGCACAGATCGGCGCGGTCAACCCGTCCAGTCAAAGTTCTTTCAAGGAGACACCATGAAGCCATTCCCGCGTACATTGCTGACACTCGGCCTCGCCGTCATGCCCCTGCTGGCCCTTTCGCAGGCGCCACCCTGGCCATCGAAACCCATCAAGGCGGTGGTGCCGTTTGCGGCCGGCGCGGCCACTGACATCGTGGCGCGCGCCGTTCTGGAGCAGGTCTCCAAGCAGTTGGGCCAGCCCATCATCATCGACAACAAGCCCGGTGCCGGCGGCACGATCGGCATCGGATTGGTCGCCCATGCGGAGGCCGATGGCTACACCATCCTGGTGCAATCCAACTCCTACGCCGTCATACCCTCGACCTACAAGAACCTCAGTTTTGACGTTGCGAAGGACATGGTCGGCGTGACGGCGCTCGCCTCGGTGCCGATGGTGCTCGTCACTGCGCCGGGCAAGGGCGTGCGCAGCCTGCCGGACTTCGTGAAGATCGCCAAGGCCAAGCCGGGCTCCATGAATTACGCCTCGGCCGGCACGGGTGGCGCCACGCACCTGGGCGCGGAACGGCTGAATATGGCCGCCGGCATGAAGGGCGTGCACGTGCCGTACAAGAGTTCCGCCGAGGCACTCACCGAGGTCCTGGCAGGCCGCGTGGACTACTACTTCAGTCCCATCGGCCTGGCCGCGCAGCACCTGAAGGCCGACAAGCTGGTGGCGCTTGCCGTGAGCAGCAAGGCACGCTCTTCGGCATTGCCGGATGTCCCCACAAGCATCGAGGCCGGCCTGCCGAACTCCGACTACGAGGTCTGGATCGGCATGTTCGCGCCGGCCAGGACGCCGCGCTCCATCGTGAACCGCCTGAATGAGGAAACGGTCAAGGCCTTGCGCTCTCCCGAACTGCGTGAAAAGTTCAACACGCTGGTCATGGACCCGATTCCGATGTCGCCGGCCGAGTTCGACGCCTTCCTCAAGAAGGAGATCCAACTCAACGCCGAGCTCGTCAAGGCGGCGGGCATCGAGCCCAACTGAGCGTGGCACGCCGCTCGCCGCGCAGCAGGACGACGCATGGCTGACATCCATTCCCAAGCCCTTGCGGATCCGGACGCGTTCCGCGCTGAGGTGCGGGCCTTCGCGACAACCTTGCCCAGTGCGCTTCGCCACAAGGTGATGAACAACCTTGAGCTGGAAAAGGCCGACTACCTGTCTTACCTGCGGCTGCTGGAGGCCCGCGGCTGGATTGTCGGCCACTGGCCGGCTGCTTACGGCGGCTGTGACTGGACGCCACTGCAGCGCTTCATCTTTGAGGAGGAGACCAGCGAAGCCGGAGCCCCGTGGCTGATTCCGTTCGGCGTGAACTATGTCGGGCCCATTCTCTACACCTTCGGCTCGCAGGCGCAGAAAGACCGCTTTCTTCCGCGCATTCGCAGCAGTCAGGACTGGTGGGCCCAGGGATATTCCGAGCCCGGTGCGGGTTCCGACCTTGCGGGCCTGCGCACGCGCGCGGTGCGCGATGGCGACCACTATGTAGTGACCGGGCAGAAGATCTGGACCACCCATGTGCATTGGGCAGACTGGATCTTTTGTCTGGTGCGCACGAGCCAGGAGGATCGTCCGCAGAAGGGCATATCCTTCCTGCTCATCGACATGAAATCGCCCGGCATCACGATCCGGCCGATCATCACCATGGACCTGTGCCACGACGTCAACGAAGTGTTCTTCGACGAGGTCCGCGTGCCGGTGGGCAACCTGGTCGGCGAAGAGGGCGGCGGCTGGACCTACGCCAAGGTGCTGCTCAGCAACGAGCGTGTGCTGGTGGCCGAAGTCGGTCGCTCGACCCGGCAATTGCGGCGTCTGGACAAGCTGGCGGCGCAGACACTGCGCGGTGGAAAACCACTGCGCGACTACGCGCCTTTCGCGCGGCGGCTCGCCGAGTTGAAGTTGCGCCAGTTCGTGCTGCAGGCCACCTGCTACCAGGCCGTGGCCGACGCCATGGCAGGCAGCGAGCCTGGCGCCGAAGCCTCGCTCATGAAGATCCGCGGATCCGAACTGCAGCAGGATATTGCCGAAGCCATGGTGGATGCGCTGGGCCTGGCGGGCATCGTCTATGCCGCCGCCGACCTGACGGAGATGGGCCGGCCACCAGCAGAGGGGCCTTTCGAGGCGCCGGGCATCCTCAAGGACCACCTGCATGGCCGCGCTGCCACGATCTATGGCGGCTCCAACGAGATTCAGCGCAATATCATCGCCAAGCTGGCGCTGGGGATGTAAATGAATGCGATCACCGTCCCATCCGCCCTCGATGCGCAGACGCTGCAGTTGTTCGCCGACAGCGTGGAGCGCTACGGCCAGGACAGGTACGGGTTCGACACCTACCGCGCGCTGCGGCGTACCTCACCTGGTTTCAGCGAGCAGGCGTGGCTCGACTACGCGCAGATGGGTTGGCTGGGCGCCGCGCTGCCTGTCGAGGACGGCGGTTTTGGCAGCGAACCGAAGGCGGTGGCTGCGCTCATGCGTTATGCCGGCGAACGGCTGGCGCTGGAGCCGCTGTTCGCATGCGCGGTTGTGTGCGGTCGCCTGCTGTCGCTTTGCGGGCGCGCAGCGGCGGCTCGGTCGCGTCTGGATGCGCTGGCCTCCGGCCGCAGGTTTTTCGCCTTTGCCCATGCCGAGCACAATGCCGACGCATTTGACGGCCTGGTGGAGACCAAGGTCGAGGGCGGCAAACTCTACGGCAGCAAGGTGGTGGTTCTGCATGGCGACCTGGCCGACGAACTGCTTGTTAGCGTGGCCGAGCCGGTAGCCGCTGTTGGCGATGCGGTACAGCGCCTGTCGCTGTACGCCGTGGAGGCCGACCAGCCGGGTGTTCGCAAGACAAGCTACGGACTGATTGACGGCCGCGGTGCGGCCAGCATTGAATTCAATGGGGCGGCGTGCACCCCGCTCGCGCAGGGTGGCGAGGGCGCATCGCTGCTCGGACTGGCACTCCTCGACGCGCGGCTGGCGCTGTGTGCCGAGGCCCACGGTGCGATGCGTGCGCTGAACCGGTTGACGCTGGCCTACCTCAAGGACCGCCGCCAGTTCGGACGCCCCATCGGCATGAACCAGGCCTTGCAGCACCGCATGGTCGAGTTGTATATGCTGGAGCAAGAGGCGGCCGCCGTGATAGCGGCGGCCCAGCGCTCCGGTGGCTTTGCCGCAGCGCAGAGGGAACGGGCCGTCATGGGTGCTGTCGCACACGTGATCGCCGCTGGCCGGCTGATCTCGCATGAAGCGGTTCAGATGCACGGCGGCATCGGCACGACCGATGAACTGGCCGTCAGCCACTACTTTAAGCGCATCATGGTCACCAACCGGCTGCTCGGTGACCGTGACGCGCATCTGGAGGCCTTCGCGCGCGCCGATGCCCTGGCCGGCGCCGGGTCGCCATGAAGACGCATGCCGCTGCATGCGGCGTGGCCGCCCACCGGCAGCCCGTGGCGCTTGAGGTTGCGGACCTGCAGGCCCGGTTATTCAAATGGAGACATGACGCACCATGAAATGGGACGACTACCAATGCATCCAGTTCGAGCGTCGCCAGCGCGTGCTCGTGATCAAGCTCAACCGACCGGAGCAGCTCAACGCGATCGACGGCCGGCTGCACACCGAACTCTCGCAGGTATTCACGGATGCCGCCGCCGACCCCGAGTCCGACGTCATCGTGCTCACCGGCAACGGCAAGGCGTTCTGCGCGGGTGGCGATCTGGACTGGATGCAGTCATCGATCGACCGACCGGCTGAGTTCGAGCTTGTGGCGGCCGAAGCCAAGGCGATCATCTATTCGCAGTTGGACCTGTCCAAGCCGCTGGTGTGCCGGCTCAACGGGCATGCTATCGGCCTGGGCGCCACGCTGGCGGTGTGTTGCGACATCGTGGTCGCGCACGCCGGTGTAAAGATCGGTGACCCGCATGTCAAGGTGGGTCTTGTGGCGGGCGATGGCGGCGCGTTGCTGTGGCCGCAGCTCATGGGTTATGCCAAGGCCAAGCGGTACCTGCTTACCGGAGACCTCCTGAGCGCTGCCGAGGGCGAGCGTCTTGGGCTGCTCAGCGAGGTCGTGCCGCCCGAGCAACTGGACCAAGCAAGCTACGGGCTCGCCGAGCGGCTTGCGCGCGGCGCCACCAAGGCGATCCGGTGGACCAAGATCACCGCGAATCTGCCGTTGAAGCAGTTGGTGCACAGCCATTTCGATGCAGGTGTCGCCTACGAGATGCTGTCCAACATGACCAGCGACCACAAGGAAGCGGTGGCTGCATTCCGCGAGCGCCGCGATGCAGTGTTCACCGGAAATTGAGTTGTGATATTTCGCGGGAGACCTCGCCTATGAGAAACCTCACCACCGCCAGCCTGGAGCTGGCGACCTGGATCGCAAAGCTTGGCAGTTTCACCGCGGCGGCAGAGCGGCTGTGCACGACGCAGCCCGCGGTTTCGGCGCGGGTGCGGGAGCTTGAAGAAGCGGTGGGCCAGAAATTGTTTTTGCGCCAGGGCCGGGGTGTGGAACTCACAATCGAGGGGCGTGAGTTCGTGCGCAGCGCTGCGAAACTGCTGCGCCAGGTGGAAGAATTGTCGCAGTCGTTCAGCAAGGCCAGCGCGGCGGGCGTCGGGCGCATTGGCACCAGCAGCATCTGCCTGGATATGCTCGGTGCGCTGACCATGCGCGTGTCGCAGACCATGCCGAAAGTTTCCTACGATGTCGAGATCGATCGCGCTGGGCGCCTGCTCGACCTTCTGGAGTCGCGCAAGCTGGATCTGGCCATCGTGTCAGGGCCCATCGACCCGCACAAATTCAAGGCCGCGAGTTTGGGATTCGACCGCATGGTGTGGGTCACCTCGCCGCAGGTGCTACAGGACCGCCGGGGCTGCGATCCCGCCCGATGGCTCGAGGGCCTGCAGATCTGGTGCGTGCACCGGGAGTCCTTCTACTGGAGCGATGCCACGCGCAAGCTGGTCGCCCATGGCGCGGAACTGGACCGCGTCAACGCCATCAACAACACCCTGGCCGCGTCGCGTATCGTGGGTTCCGGTGCCGGTATTGGGCTGCTGTCCGAAAACCTGATCGATCGTGAACTGATGGCCGGCACGCTCGTCCCGATTCCTGGCTTGTTGCCATGCGAGGACATCGGGTTTTCGATCGTCAGCATGAAGGACAGCGACGGCCGCATCCAACGCGAAATCATGGAAGCTGCCGTCGCAACCAGTCCGTTTCGCAAGACGACGATCTCGCAAGATGAGCATCGGAGCTTGGGCGCATGAGCGCCGCTGCGATGGGTTGCGGGGAGCGCCTTCTGTCGCCGACAGATCCACGCCAGCACGTCTATGCGGTGCTTATGGCGGCCCATTTCGAATGACGATTGCACGCGCCGATGGCGCTGCCTATCATTGGCCGGATGACGGTGGCCCTTGCAGGCTCCTTCAGACGCTCATTTTGGAGACCGTTCATGCTGAAAATCCCATTGCTTGGCGTGCTGCTGGTGTTCGCCAACGTCGTTGGCGTCGCGCCGTTGGCGCTTGCCGACTATCCCGATCGCCCGGTCAAGTTGATCATGCCGTACGCGGCCGGAGCAGGCGCGATGGTCCCTGGCTACGATGCGCCGGCCTGGATGGGCCTGGTCGTGGCTCACGGCACGCCCGAGCCCGTCGTGGCCAAGCTCGAGGTCGCGCCGCTGGACCGCCAGGCTTTTGGCACCAAGATGGCCCGACCTGGAGGTGTGGGAAAGCACGCTGAAGGATTCGGGGCTGATGCAGCCGTGAGCCGCCATTGTGTGTGAACCACCTCTGATTGTTGTGCGACTGTCAACTCTGCCATGCCCGGCGTAGATTCCCGATTGCTCAATATCGCCGATCTGCGGGCGCGCGCGCGCCGCCGCTTGCCCAAGGGGTTTTTCGAGTTCATCGAACGGGGCGCCGAGGATGACCGCGCGATATTGAACAACCGCACGGCCTTCGAGGCTTTCATGCTGCGACCCAAGGTTTTGCGCAACGTCTCCGGGCGCAGCCTGGCCTGCAACATCCTCGGTCGACCCTCGGTTATGCCGCTGGTCATGGCGCCCACCGGCGCGGCAGGCTTGATGTGGCATGACGGCGAGATCGCGCTGGCCAAGGCTGCTGCGGCTGCGGGCGTTCCCTTCACCCTGTCCACCGCGTCGCTCACATCGATCGAGCGTATCGCCGCGTCCGCGCCTGGCCGGCTCTGGTTCCAGCTCTACATGTGGCCCGACCGCACGATGTCGCACGATCTGGTGAAGCGCGTGCAGGCGGCCGGTTTCGAGGCCCTGATGGTGACGCTCGATACGGCTGTGGCACCCAACCGCGAATGCAATGTGCGCAACGGTTTCATGCTGCCGTTTCGACTCAACCGCCGCAACGCGCTGGACATCGCCCTGCACGCGCCGTGGCTTGTCTCCGTCATCCTGCGCTACATGCTGACCACCGGCATGCCGCGTTTCGAGAATTTTCCGGAGGTGCTGCAGCGCTCGATGACGGCCGCGCCCAAGGGCCGCAGCGCCCTGCCCAAGAACGACGCGTTGACATGGGACGACCTGCGAACGCTGCGCCAGATCTGGAACGGGCCGCTCATCGTCAAGGGCATCCTGCACCCAGACGACGCGCACGAGGCGGTGTCTTGTGGGGCGGACGCAGTGGTCGTGTCCAACCATGGCGGGCGCAACCTGGACGCATCCATCCCTCCGCTTTTTGCGCTTCCTGACATCGTCGAGCGTATCGGGCATCGCGCCGAGGTCTTCATGGACGGCGGCGTGATGCGTGGAAGCGATGTCATCAAGGCGCTTGCGCTGGGTGCCAGGGCGGTGCTGGTCGGCCGTGCGCCGCTGTGGGGCGTGGCCGTGGCCGGGCAGGCCGGCGCCGCGCGCGCACTGGAGATCCTGGCCGAGGAGAGCCTGCGTGTGCTGGGGCAACTGGGGTGCTCCCGCGTCGATGAACTCGGCACCGACTTTCTGTGGACGGGGCCGGGCGCAACGGGCGCCGGCGGTGCCCGTTGCATCGCATCAGGACAACGCCACGGCGGCATAGCCGGAACTACCGCATTGCATAACACTACCTCACCATGAACAGACGCCTCGTCCTCCAATTTCTCACCGTCGCCGGTGCCGGCTTCTGCGCCGTCCCCGTTTTGGCGCAGACGGCCAACAGGCCGATCCGCCTCATCCTCGGCTTCACGGCCGGTGGCGGCTCCGACATCGTGCTGCGTGTCATTGCACAGAGCTTGTCACAGCAGCTCGGGCAACCCGTCGTCGTGGACAACAAGCCGGGCGGGGATGGCATCATCGCTGCCGATCTAGCGGCGAAGTCGGCGCCGGATGGGCTGACGCTGTATTTCGGTTCCGGCAACTCGATGGTTGCCACGCCGGTGCTGCGCAAGACCACCGTTCCTTACGATCCTTTCAAGGATTTCACGCCGGTGGCGAGCCTGGGTCGTTTCACCATGGTCATGGTGACCGCGCCCGGGGTGCCTGCCCGGACGGTCGCCGAGTTCGTCGAATACGTGCGCGCCCGTCCGGGCAAGCTCAACTACGCCAGCAGCCACAGCACGGCGCGTCTCGCCGCGATCCAGTTCCTGCTCCAGTACAAGCTCGACATGGAACACGTGCCTTACAAAGGTGATGCGCCGGCCATGACCGACCTGATGGGCGATCGCGTGCACATGATGTTCGGCACCGCTGCCGGCGTTCGCGGCTTCGTGCAGGATGGCAAGTTCCGCGCCTTGATGTCTCTGCGCGACTCCCGCAGCCCGACGATGCCGGGGGTGGTCACGAACAAGGAGGCCGGCGCGCAGATCAGTGTCTCACCGTGGGCTGGCCTGTATGGCCCGGCCGGCATGTCGGCGGCAGCGGTAGACCGCATCAACCAGGCGCTGCGCGCCGCCGTTGCTGGTGCCGAAATTCGCGACCGTTTGGAGCAGCTGGGGTTCGAGCCTGCGATCTCCACGCCGGCAGAGCTGGGGTCGATTCACCGGAGCGAATACGAGGTGTTCCGCAAGGCGGTGCAGGAAGACGGCATCAAGTTCGATTAGCTGGCGATGAACCTTGACTTCTCTGCCGATCAGCTGCGGCTCAAGGACGAGGTGCGAAAGGTTCTCGCGGACCTGAGTTCGCCAGCCAGGATTCGCGAGGTGCTCGAGGCGGGCTTGCCACTCGACCGGCACCTGTGGGCCACACTGGGCGAACTGGGGCTGCTCGCGGCGGCGATTCCCGAGGCCTATGGTGGTACCGGGGCGGGCTATCTGGAGCTGTGCGTGATCGCCGAGGAACTGGGGCGGGCCCTGGCGCCGGTGCCGTTCGCTTCCTCGATCTGCCTCGGCGCCGAACTGATCCTGGCGGCTGGGACACAGGCGCAAAAGACGCTGTATCTGCCCGCGCTGGCCAGCGGTAAATGCATCGCCTGCCTGGGCCTGGCCGAAGGGCCAGGCAAGCTGGGCCCGGCCGCGGTTGCCACCGTCGCCGAGGAATGTGTGTTGAGCGGCAGCAAATGGCCGGTGCTCGACGGTGCCTGTGCGGACATCGCGATCGTCGCTGCGCGCACGGGCACGGGCACGGGCACGGGCATCGCGCTGTTCATTGTCCGGCTCGACGCACCCGGCGTGGTGCGCGCGCCGCTGGAGTCGCTCGACCCCACGCGGGGCCAGGCGCGCATCGACCTGCACGGCGTGCATGCGGAATTGCTGTGCGCTGATGGCTGGCCGCTGTTGCAGCTTGCACTGGACCGCGCCGCCGTGCTCGCGGCGTTCGAGCAGATCGGCGGTGGCGATCGCGCGCTCGAGATGGCGCGCGACTACGCGCTGCAACGCCATGCCTTCGGGCGGCCGATTGGCTCCTTCCAGGCCATCAAGCACAAGCTGGCCGACATGTACGTCTCGCTCGTGTTGGCGCGCTCCAACTGCTACTACGCCGCCTGGGCCCTGGCCCATGGCGCGGTGGAACTGCCCGAGGCGGCGGCCGCAGCACGCGTGAGCGCGACCCAGGCTTTTCGCCAATGCGCCGCAGAGAATATCCAGATCCATGGCGGCATGGGCTTCACCTGGGACATGGACTGCCATCTCTACTACCGGCGCGCCCACCTGCTGGGCGTGAGCCTGGGCGGCCTCGGACAATGGCAGGACCGTTTGATCGAACAACTGCGGGAGCGTCGCACCCACCAGGAGGGCAGCGCGCATGGACTTTGACGACTCGGCAGACGAAGCGGTGTTTCGTTCCCAGGCACGCGACTGGCTGGCTGTTCACGCGCCGGTGGCGCTGCACGACGCCCTGGCCGCGAGTGCGGCGCAGACCACATCCAGTGTGCACCTGCCGCACCTGCCTGAACTGGACGAGGTGGCCGAAAGTAAGGCCTGGCAAGGCCGCAAGGCCGCGCATGGCTGGGCTTGCATCCACTGGCCGGCGGAGTATGGCGGGCGCAGCGCATCGCCGATCGAACGCGTGGTCTGGCAGCAGGAGGAAGGGGCCTACGCGCAGCTCTCAAACCTCTTCGTCGTCGGCCACGGCATGGCCGGGCCGACCCTGATCACCCATGGCACCGAGGCGCAGAAGCAGCGCTGGCTGCGCCCCATCGTGTCGGGCGAAGAGGTCTGGTGCCAGCTGTTTTCGGAACCGTCGGGCGGCTCCGACCTGGCCGGTCTGCGCACGCGGGCGCAGCGCGAGGGTGACGGTTGGCGCGTCGACGGCCAGAAGATCTGGACCACCCATGCGCACCTGGCCGATCTTGGCCTGCTGCTGGCACGCACCGACCTCACGGTGGCCAAGCACGAAGGACTCACCATGTTCGCCATCGACATGCGCTCGCCCGGCGTCGAGGTGCGGCGCATCCGCTCGATGACCGGCGAGCGGCACTTCAGCGAGGTCTTCTTCAGTGGCGCCCGGGTGCCGGATGCGCAGCGCATCGGCCCCGTCGGTGGCGGCTGGAAGGTGGCGCTGACGACCTTGATGCACGAACGGCTGCACTTGGCCGCCGCCATTCCCACCGGCGTGCCCGAGCTCTTCGATCTTTGCTGTGAGCAGCAGACCCATGATGGCAGGCCGATCGATGACCCGGCAGTGCGTACGCGCCTGGCGAACTGGGTGGCACGTTCACGTGGTCTGCAGTGGACCATGGCGCGAACACTTTCGGCGCTGTCCAGCGGCAAGCCACCCGGCCCTGAGAATTCGATCGGCAAACTGGTGGCTGGCGAGCTGGCACAGGAGGTGTGCGCGTTCGCGCTGGACCTGCTGGGGCCGGCCGGTGCAGTGATCGAGGAGGGCGACGCCGCGCGCTCGTTCCAGAAGATGCTGCTGAGCGCGCCTGCCATCCGGGTGGGCGGTGGTACGGCCGAGATCCAGCGCAACATCCTGGCCGAGCAGGTGCTGGGCCTGCCGGCCGACCTGCGGGTCGACAAGGGCCTGCCGTTCAACCGCATCCCCACCAGCCGAAACTGACAAGGACATTCCGATGCCATCCATCACCTACGACTTCCTGATGGCCCAGAGCGCCAGCGACGTCGCCCATGCCTACACCGAACGCGACAGCATGCTCTATGGCATGGCCGTGGGCATGGGACGCGACCCTTTCGACACGCGCGAACTGGACTTCGTCTACGAGCGCCGCGGAACGCTGCGCTCGGTCCCGAGCCAGGCGGTGACCGTGGCGCGCCACAACCTGATCTACGACATCGGCCTGGACGTTCCCAAGATGCTGCACGGCGAGCAAAAGCTGACGCTGCACCGGCCACTGCCCCCAGCCGCCGAGGTGCTGGCCGACCATCGCGTGTGCGAGGTCTACGACAAGGGTCCGGCCAAGGGGCTGCTGATCGAGACCGACACGCGTGTGCGCCTGAAGGATGGCACGCCACTGTATGACGTCCACAACCTGTATTTCGCGCGGGGCGACGGCGGCATCGGCTCTGGCGCCTCGCTGCAGAACACCGCGCAACCCATGCCCGTGCGCGCGCCCGACCTGGTGCGCGTGACCCACACCCTGCCATGGCACGCGCTGCTGTACCGGCTTACGGGCGACCGCAACGTCATCCATGGCGACCCCGAAATCGCCCGCCAGATGGGCTTCAAGGGGCCCATCCTGCATGGTTCCGCAACGCTCGGGATTGCCTGTCGCGAGGTGCTGGCGGGTGTCTGCGACTACGATCCGGTGCGCATGAAGAGCTTCGGTACGCGCTTCACCGGGGGCGTGTATCCCGGCGACCGCATCGCGACAGACATCTGGGTGGACGCCACACAAGTGCGCTTCCGCTGTCGGGTACCCGAGCGCAACGCGGTGGTCCTCGACCATGGCGAATGCGAGATCGCCGGGCACTGACCATCACATATTAAACCGCGCAAGCCAACCTTGGGAGTCACACCATGTCCAACCATCTCAATCGCCGCGCCGCGTTCCAGCGCCTGTCCACCATGGCGGTCGCCCTTGGCGCGGCCAGGGTGCTGCCGGCGCGCGCCCAGGCCTATCCTTCCAGAGCCATCACGCTGGTGGTGCCCTACACGCCGGGCGGCACCACCGACAACATCGTGCGCGCCATCCAGAACAAGCTGTCGGAGCAACTCGGCCAGCCGGTCATCATCGAGAACCGTCCTGGTGCCTCCGGCAATGTGGGCAACCGCTCGGTGGCGCGCGCGGCGCCCGACGGCTACACGATCGGCATCATGCCGACCACGGTGGGCACCTTCACCTTGATGGCGCAGAACCTGGGTTACGACCCGATGGAAGACCTGACCTACATCGGCGGCGTCGCCGAGACGCCGAGCATCATCATCGTGCGCAAGGACTCACCGGTGCGCAGCTTTGCGGACCTGGTGGCCATGGCACGGACGCGCTCCGGCGGCATCAATGTCGGCTCCGGCGGTGTCGGCGGCGCCGGCCACCTGGTGATCCTGACCCTGGGCAAGCTCAACAACTTCCCGGTCACGCACGTGGCCTACAAGGGGACCGCACCGGCCGTGAACGATCTGCTGGGTGGCAATATCGATGCAGCCTCGATGGCCATCGGTGGCGTCAAGGGGCAGGTCGACGGTGGCGTCGTACGGCCCGTGCTGGTGGCCAGCGTCAAGCGCAATCCGTTGCTGCGCGACGTGCCGGTGATGGAAGACATGGGCATGAAGGGCGTCAACGGCGGAGTCGGGTATGTGCTGGCGGTGTCCTCCAAGACGCCACGCGAGATTGTCGAGCGCCTTCACGGCGCGCTGGACCGCGTGCTGCAGGACAAGGAGGTGGTGGAACGCATGCAAAGCCTTTCTTTCGTCCCCACCCGCACCACGCTGCCCGAGGCGCGCAAGATGGTGGAGGAGCAGACCACCACCTGGGCGCCCATCATCAAGGACCTGGGCCTGAAGCTGGAGTAGGGGCGGCAGATGGTCCACATCCCGCAGCACGCCCCGGGCGCGGATGCAAGTGCCCTGGATGGGATCCTGGTGGTCGAATTCGGTGCCCGCGTGGGCGCGTCGGTGGCTGGCTCGCTGCTGGCCCAACTCGGCGCGACCGTCGTCTTCGTCGAAGCCGCCCGCCCTGGGGAGTTTGGCCAGCCGAAGTGGGCCTGCCGTGAACAGTTCGCAGCCGGCAAGCTGAGCCTTGCGGTGGACCTTCGCGATGCCGCTGAGTGCGCGTTGCTGCAAACACTGGCCGCGGGCTGCGACGTTCTGCTGCTCTCCGGCGACGCCGACACCGCCGCGTATGGCGGGTCGCCATGGGCCGGCATGCCGGGCGCCGCGGTCATCTGCGACGTCACGGCATTCGGGTCGTCCGGTCCATTGTCGATGCGCCCGGGCCCCGCCGCCACCGATGAACAGATCCAGGCACTCACCGGTGTGATGGAATCCACCGGCGCCAGCGACGGCCCGCCGTGTGCGACCGCGCTGCCGCTCGTCGAGCAACTGGCCGGCATCTACGCGGCCGCCGGCGTCTTGGCCGCGCTGCGCCAGCGCCGCGAGGGCATGGCTTCGCCGGTGGAGATCGCACTTTACGACGTGGCCTTCAGCGCCATGACCTCGTTTCTTGCACCTGCCATGTGCGGGATGTCCGGTGCAGCCGCGACGCGCGTGGGAAACCGCCACACCATGGCCGCACCCTGGAACGTCTACCGCGCCAGCGACGGCTGGGTGCTGCTGTGCGCCGGCAACGACGAGCAATGGCGGCGTCTGTGCGCACTGATGTACCCCTCTGGGCAGGAGCCGCCTGCCCATCTGGCGAACAACGCGCAGCGCGTCGCCCATGCGCGGGAGGTCGACGCGATCGTGCAGGCCTGGACCTGCGCACGCGAGATCGCGAAGTGCGTGGCGCTGTTGGCCGAGCAGGGCATTCCCTGTGGCCCGGTCGCACCGCTGGACGGGTATCCGCGCGAAGCCAATCTGCAGCATCGGCACATGGTGTTCGATGCACTCGACCCGGCCAGTGGCCGCGGCATCAAGTTGCCGGGCTCACCGTTTCGCATGACCGGTACGCCGGGCCGGGTGCTGGCCAACGTGAGCGCAAAGGACGCAGATCGCGCAAAGGTCCGGGCACTGGCGCGAGCCCCCCGGACACTTGCCCGGTGCGATTCGCCGTCCAGGCCGCCTCTGGCAGGCATCCGCGTGCTCGAGATCGGGCACTACACGACGGCACCGGTGGCCTCTCGCCTGCTGGCGGCTTTGGGTGCCGAAGTCATCAAGGTCGAGCCGCCCGAAGGCGAGGCCGTGCGGCGCTGGCCGCCGGCGCGCAACGGGCAGGGTGTGTTCTTCACGTTCCAAAACGCTGACAAGCGATCGCTAGCCCTGGACATGGCATCCGCACAGGGGCGACGGGCGCTGCTTCGACTGGTTTCCAGGTCCGATGTGCTGATCGAGAACCTGCGCCCGGGTGCGCTGGCGCGCAAGGGCTACGGGCCTGACGCGCTGTTGGCGCTCAATCCCCGTCTCGTCTACTGCTCGATCTCCGGTTTCGGCCTGGACTCGCTGTACCCGGGCCGGCCTGCGTTCGACACCGTCATCCAGGCCATGTCAGGATTGATGGATTTGATCCGCATCGACGGTATGCCCTTGAAGACCGGCCCTTCGATGGCCGACGTGATGGGCGCGGCATTCGGGCTCACGGCCGTGCTGGCCGCGCTCGAATCGCGCGAGCAGACCGGACGCGGGCAGTACCTGGATCTGTCGATGCAGGATATCTGCGCCTGGGCCACCCAGACCGGCTGGAATGAAGCGCCGGGACGCACGCCGGCCCACGGCGTATTGCAGTGCATGGATGGCCACGTGCTGGTGGCTTGCCCAGCCGGCGACGCGGCGCGCTTGCAGGTGCAGCTGGAGTGCGCCGGCCGGCCGCGCGATGCCGTGGTCGCTGCGCTGGCGGCCGCCGGTTGGTCCGCCGTGCCCGTGCTCGGCATTTCCGAGGTCGTTACCGCACGGCAGACGCAGGAGCGCGGCCTTTGGTTCATGGCCGAGGACGAAGGCATGCCATCCCCGGTGCTCGCCAGCCCGGTGCGCCTGCCCTTGACGCCGTCACCCGTGCCGCGGCCGGGCCCGCGCCTGGGGCGCGATACACAAGCCATATTGGGTGTCTTGACATGAGCTACACCAGCATCGAGGTCCAACAGCAGAGCGCCGTGCGCCGCCTCTGGCTCAACCGGCCGCAGGCGCGCAATGCACAAAGCCGGGCCCTGCTGCACGGACCCGATGGACGCACACTGGAGAAAGGGAGCGTGAGCCAGCCATGCAGCTACGCCTGAGCGAAGAGCAAAGCCTGATCGATGCCAGCGTCCGTTCGCTGCTGGACGGCGAATATGATTTTGTTCAGCGCCGACGCAGTCTGGACGCTTCCAACGGCTGCCGCGCGGAGCTTTGGGCGCAGTTCGCAGCCATGGGCTGGTTGGCGTTGCCCCTGCCACAGACCGTGGGTGGGCTGGGCGGCGGCGTACTGGAGACCGGCTTGCTGATGCGCGCCTTTGGCCGGCATCTGGTGGTCGAGCCCTATCTGGCCTGTGCCGTTCTCGCCGGCAATGTGATGGCCGATCTCGGCAGGCCTGCTCAGGCGCAGGCCTGGTTGCCTGGACTGATGGAAGGGCGGCTGCGTCTCGCGCTGGCGCATGAAGAAGCTGGCCAGCGCGATCCCTGGGCGCGCGCAACAACGACCGCAGTGCGCAAGGGCGGGCAGTGGGAGTTGCGCGGCACGAAGCTGCTGGCGCGCGGAGTGCCGGGGGCCGACGCCGTGCTCGTTACCGCCACGCAAGCGGCCTCGGGCGCCACGGCGCCACGCGAGCGGGTTTTCCTGGTGCGCCCCGGCGCGAGCGGTCTGTCCATCGAGGTGGCGCGCTGCGCCGACGGAGCCCATGCGGGGAACCTGCGGCTGGAGGGAGTGGCCGTGGACGATCGCGATCAGCTCGATGGCGGAGCGCCCGCGCGATTGCGCGATGCATGCGGTCGAGCCGTGGTGGCGCTGTGCTGGGAGGCCGTGGGCGCGATGACGGCGGCCCTCGAGATGACAGTGGCCCATGCGCGCCAGCGCGCCCAGTTCGGCCGGCCCCTGATCCAGTTCCAGGTCGTCGAGCACCGCCTGGCCGAAATGGCCGTGTGTTGCGAAGAGTCGCTGGCAGCTTGCGAACTGGCGGCACTGCGCCTGGATCGCGGCGACGGCGATGCCACTGGGCTGGCCTCGATGGCCAAGGCCAAGGTGGGCCGCGCTGCCCGTTTCGTCGCCCAGCAGGCAGTGCAACTGCATGGCGCGATGGGTGTGACCCAGGAACTGGCCATCGCGAGTTATTTCCGCCGGCTCATGGCTTTCACACAGCAGCATGGTGCCACCGACTGGCATGCGCAGGCCTTCGCCGAAGGGCGGCTTGGCGGCGATGCCTGGCGCCAAAGCAGCACGCTGCCGGCGACTGGCCGGCGCACTGGAGCCGCATCATGAATCTGCTCCTGGACGCCGATGATGCGGCCTTTCGCGAGGAGCTGCGCGCGTTTCTCGCAGCCGAGCTGACCCCAGCGCTGCAGCGCGGCCAATACCTGAATGCCGCCATCTACCCCGAGCCGGAGATCTCGGGCGCTTGGCAGCAGATCCTGCACCGCCGCGGCTGGCTGGTGCCGCTCTGGCCTGTCGAATGGGGTGGCACCGGCTGGAAGCCAGTGCGGCGTTTCATCTTCGAGACCGAATGTGCGCTGGCGGGTGCGCCCCTGGTGCATCCCATGGGCGTGCGTCTGGTCGGACCGGTCCTGCTGCGCTACGGCACAGAGGCACAGAAGCAGCACTACCTGCCGCGCATCCTGGCCGGTGAAGACTACTGGTGCCAGGGCTTCTCCGAATCCGGAGCCGGCTCGGATCTGGCGGCGCTCAAGCTGCGCGCGGTGCCGCAGGGTTCGGACTATGTCCTCGAAGGCTCCAAGATCTGGACCACGCACGCGCACCATGCCAACCGCATGTTTGCGCTGGTGCGAACCAGCAGCGAGGGCAGGCGCCAGGACGGCATCACGTTCCTGCTCATTGACATGCACAGCCCGGGCGTCACGGTGCGGCCGATCCGCACGATCGGCGGCGACCACGATCTCAACGAGGTCTTCTTCGACCAGGTGCGCGTACCACAGGCCAACCGGGTGGGTGAGGAGAACGCGGGCTGGGATTGCGCGCGCTACCTGCTCGAGTTCGAGCGCGGCGCCGGCATCTTCAGCCCGCGCCTGCGTTCCCAGCTCAAACGCGTGGGCGACGTGATGCGGAGCCTGCAAGCGCAGGGGACGGTCCTCGACGGCCACTTGTACCGGCGCTTCGGCAACGTGCTGGCCGACCTCGACACCTTCGAGATGCTGGAGCTCAAGACCTTTGCCCTTCTGGAGCCCGGCCGGACTCCCGGCCCGTTGTCCTCGGTACTCAAGCTGCGGGCCAGCCGGATGCGCCAGGCCATCGCGGAACTCGGCATCGAGGTGTTGGGCCCGCACAGCCTGCGCTGGCACGGCGCGGGCGAAGAGCCTGCCATCGAGGCGGCCGAGCACGCATTGCTGCCCGACTTCCTGAACAGCCGCGCGGCCACGATTTTCGGTGGCGCCCAGGAAATCCAGTTGGGCATCATCGCCAAGACCTTGTTGCGTGATCCGCTCCGGTAGCGACGGCAGCCATACGGTGGCCGCTGGTCTCGCCGGCCACCCCACCGCAACGGGCAGGCGCAGCAGGCAGATTCACGACCGCTACCGACGCCCCCACGGATAACCGCCGGCCCGCTTATGGCTTGCCATCACCACGCATGATTTGCTGCGGGACCGATCAGCGCATTAGAGTGTGCGCCTTGTGATCCGGAAATATCTGCCGAAGGCATTCCAACAGCCAAAGAAACGACCACCATGAAACTGCTCCGCTTCGGCCCGCCGGGCCAGGAACAACCAGGAATGCTCGATGCGCAGGGCCGCATCCGTTCGCTCGCGGGTGTCGTTCCGGACCTCACCTGCGACGTCCTTGCGCCACACGGGCTGGCGCAACTGCGAGCGCTGGACCCGCTGCACTTGCCGTTGGTGGAGGGTACACCGCGGCTGGGCCCCCCGGTCGCCCAGCCACGCCAGTTCATGGCGTTGGGGCTGAACTACATGCTCCACGCCAAGGAGGCGAACGTTCCGATTCCAAAGCATCCCATGGTGTTCAGCAAAGCCATCACCTGCATCTCGGGGCCGAACGACGACATCCCCCTTTATCCTGGCAGTGTCAAGCTCGACTACGAGGCCGAACTGGCGCTGGTGATCGGCAGCCGCGCCCACCGCGTGCAGGAGGCGCAGGCGCTGGACCATGTGGCCGGTTACCTCATCTGCAACGACGTGTCTGAGCGCGAATGGCAGACAGAGCGTGGCGGCACGCTCACCAAGGGCAAGAGCGCGCCCGGATACGGACCTCTCGGGCCCTGGCTGGTGACGGCTGACGAAGTTCCCCAGCCACAAACGCTGCGCGTGCGCACCTTCGTCAACGGCGAACTCCGGCAGGACGGGAACACCTCGGACATGATCGTTCCTGTGGCACGCTTCATCGCCCACCTGTCGGAATTCATGGTGTTGCTTCCCGGCGACGTGCTCACGACCGGGACCCCCGCCGGTGTGGCCCTCGGCATGCAGCCACCGCGCTGGTTGCGCTCCGGCGACGAGGTGCTGATCCAGATCGACGGGCTGGGTGAACTGCGCCAACGTGTCGTTGCCGTGGACTGATCGAGCGCCGGTTCCAGCATCTGGTAGTGCCCGGCACTGGCGCGCCACGGGTGCAGGGCCTACCCGGTTGCAGATATGGCGGGGTATCACAAATCACTATGCGTTCGGTCGGGCCGGTCATCGTATAGTGTCTTCCGCTGTGGAGGCGGCCGACTCCGAGGTCGATTCGTTGCCCCAAACCTGCGCTCGCGGCGCAAAGATAAAGGATCTAGACATGAAAACAGTTTTCGGCAGGCGTTCGCTGCTCAAGGGTGCGGGCGCGCTAGCAGGTGCCGCCAGTGTCGGCCTGCCGTCATTGGCCCTTGCCCAGGCCGGGCCGATTCGCATCGGCATCACCAATGCCTTGTCCGGCCCGAATGCCGTCTTCGGCGAGGCCAATGTCATCGGCCAGCGGCTGGTGGTGGCGGCCTACAACCGCTCCGGCGGTGTGCTCGGCCGGCAGGTGGAACTGGTGGTGCGAGACGACCGTGCGCAGGCGGCGGGCGGCACGGCGATCGCGCGCGAATTCGCCGGGTCTGGCATCGAGTTCCTGGCCGGCGGTGGCGCTTCGACTGTGGCGATCGCCTATTGCGGGCTGGTCCAGGAACTCAAGATGTTGTACATCTGCAGCACGCCCGGGATGGCGATCACGCACGAGGCGTTCAACCGCAACGTGTTCCGCTTCAACCCGAATGCGTATTCGCTGTTTGGCGCGCAGGGGCGTGCACTGGCGGAGCGTTATCCGAACGTGGTCAAGTGGGGCGCCATCACGCCTGACTACGCCTTCGGGCACGACGCGGCGCGCGTTTTCAGCAACACCGTCAGGCAGTATCACCCGAAGCGCGCCAGCAAGGAATTCGACGTGGCCAAGCCGGTCGTGGTGAGCGGCACGCAGATGGACTTCCGCCCGCAGATCAATTCGCTGATGAATTCAGACATCGAGGGACTATTCATCGGCATGCCGGGCGCGCCGGGGATCAGCTTCTTTCAGCAGGCGCGCGCCGTCGGGCTCGACAAGAAGCTTAAGGTGATGGGCGAGACGAGCGGAGACGTCGCCCTGATCGCGCTGGGCAAGGACATGCCGAACAACGTCTGGTCGCCGGTGTTTTGGCCCTATGAGCGCGAGCCGGTCAAGAGCAACAAAATCTCGCAGCAAATGCTGGCCGACTACGCGGTCACGACCGGCAAGCGTTTCCCCAACGGGCATGTGCTGCGCGGCTCGATCGGTTTGCGGGGACTGTTGGAGGGCATCAAGAAGGCCAAGACGACCGACGTGCCGTCGGTCATCGCGGCCCTGGAAGACATCAGTTTCGAATCCG
>Ga0114970_10000609_pt1 | contig 26767 bp, 23 predicted proteins | sample M_140205_XF_Meta_FD_87030 | JGI IMG/M metagenome (GOLD analysis project Ga0114970, IMG submission 87030) | Freshwater microbial communities from Lake Montjoie, Canada to study carbon cycling - M_140205_XF_MetaG | ecosystem: Environmental > Aquatic > Freshwater > Lake | place: Lake Montjoie...
GATCCGTCTTGAAAATTCATTTCGCGTTGCACCAAGCCTTTTCCAAAGGATCGTCGTCCAATAACTGTTCCACGGTCGTTGTCTTGAATGGCTCCGGCTAAGATTTCACTTGCTGAAGCAGAATTTTCATTAATTAAAACATAGACTTTTCCTGTTTCAAATTCTCCGTCTTCCGTAGCATAGGTCTTGTCTATTTTCCCTTTTTTATTTTTGGTAAAAACTATTAATTGCTTGTCTTTTAATAATTCATCGGCAATTTTAGCTGCAATTTCCATGTAGCCGCCGCCGTTATCACGAACATCAATTACCAGTGATTTTGCGCCTAGTTTTTTTAATTCAAGTAACCCTTTTTTAAATTCGTCGTGCGTAGTTTCGGCAAATCGATTGATTTTAATATATCCTAAAGTTGGATTTATCATTACTGAGGCAGCAATGCTTTCTATGGCAACAACACCTCGTTTTAACTGGATTTGTAGTTTTTTATTTTCGCTTTTTCTATAAATTGTGAGCGTAACATCCGTTCCTTTTTCACCTTTTAACCTTGAATATAAATCTTCCGAAGTTAGTTTTCTACCAAATAACTTTTCTTTATTAGCATACAATATACGGTCTCCCGATTTTATTCCTGCTTTTTCTGAAGGGCCTCCCACCACTGGATTTACAATAGCTATGGTGTCATTTAACATATAAAAATTAACTCCAATTCCCACAAAATCGCCTTTCATGGTTTCTGCAAGTTGCGTTTGTTCGCTTTTTGGAACATAAACAGAATGTGGGTCTAATTTGTCAAGGATATTGGATACGGCTAAATCTACAATGGAATCGGTGTTTACTTGGTCAACATATTCATTATCAATAAAATCAATTAATTTATTTAGCTTGTTTCTATGGTTTTCTGAGGCCGATAAATTGCCTTGAAATGGAAAATTAAGAGTTGCACCAAGCACTATTCCTAGGGCTAAGGTTCCAAAAAACAAAACAGGATAGTAGTTGGGGTTGATTTTCATTTATGAATCTAAATCCGAAATTTGTTCTACTTCGATTCCTGCTTTCATCAAAAATTGAAGTCCTGAATCATCGCGATAGCCGTTTTGATAAACGACTCTTTTTATCCCTGATTGGTGAATTAGTTTACTGCATTCTTTACAAGGGGAAAGGGTAATGTACAGCGTTGCTCCATCACAAGTTTGTGTAGAACGAGCTACTTTCAAAATAGCATTTGCTTCAGCGTGAAGGACAAACCATTGGGTTAACCCTTCTTCATCTTCACAACAATTTTCAAATCCTGAAGGCGTGCCATTGTATCCATCAGAAATAATCATTCTGTCGCGAACAATTATTGCTCCCACTTGACGGCGTTTGCAATAGGAAAGTTGTCCCCATTCAGAAGCAATTCGAAGATAGGCTTTATCGTATTTATTTAATTTTGTTTTTTCCATTTTATCTAATCCAAATTTTACTTTCAATTATCATTGGCAAAACTACGCCAATTACAAATGAAGACATTACTAATGTCCAATCTCTTTTTGAAAATCGAAAGAGTGTTTGCACACAATAAGCGGCAATTAATGCTACTAATACAACTATAATTTGGGCCACTTCAATTCCTGTAGCAAATTCTAAAAGCGGCAGTAATTTTGATTCTGATTTTACTCCAATTATTGATTTAAAATAAGTTGCATAACCCAAACCGTGTATAATTCCAAAAAACAACGCTATAAAACCAATAACACTTATGCTTTCTTTTTTAGCTGTTTTTCCAGCAGTAAAAAGGTGAAATAATGCCGTTATTAAAATAGTAATTGGTATTAAAAATTCTATCAAATTAACTTTCACAACTACAATTCCATATACCGAAAGCAGTAATGCTATGGTGTGACCAACTGTAAAAAGGGAGATTAATAGTAATACTTTTTTCCAATCTTTAAATACATAAGGAACGCTTAATGCAATTAAAAACAATACGTGATCGTAGGAAAATATATTTAATACGTGACGCATTCCAACTTCGAAGTAAATCCAAAAATCCGACATAGGCTATTTTTAGCGATTTAATGAATGTCAAACTTACGAATTATTTTGAAAATAAAAGTGTTGGATTTTAGTTTAGGTTAACAAAAAAATGGAGAAAATTTCGATGTTTAGTACTTGCTTAATTTCGCAAGTCGCATAAATTCTTCGGCTTTATCCACCATATTGCTACTTCCGCAGAAAAAAGGGGCTCTTTCATGCAGTTCATTAGGCTGAATTTCCATGATTCTAGTATATCCGTCTGACGCTTTCCCACCAGCTTGTTCAGCAATAAAAGCCATAGGATTGCATTCGTACAACAACCGTAATTTTCCATTTGGAGATTTCGAACTCGTTGGATAAATGTAAATTCCGCCTTTAATCATATTTCTATGAAAATCGGAAACCAAACTTCCAATGTATCTTGAAGTGTAAGGCCTGTCGCCTTCTTCGGTTTGGCAATATTTAATGTAATCTTTTACTCCTTGCGGAAAATGGATGTAATTTCCTTCATTAATAGAATAAATAGTTCCATCTTCGGCAAATTTCATATTCGGATGTGAAAGATAGAAAGTTCCAATTGCGGGGTTCAGAGTAAATCCGTTCACGCCGTCACCAGTAGTATAAACTAGCATGGTTGAAGTTCCGTAAATTACATAACCGGCTGCAACCTGATTGATTCCTGGTTGAAGAAAATCCTCAATTGTAACGGGGGTTCCTACGGGTGAAACTCTACGATATACTGAAAAAATGGTCCCTAAAGAAACATTCACATCAATATTTGAAGATCCATCAAGCGGATCCATTAAAACCACGTATTTGTTGTTATGGCAATTGTCATTTCCTGCAACAGTAATAAACTCATCGTTTTCTTCGGAAGCAATTCCGCAAACAATTTCTCGATTTATAAGTGTTTGAATGAAAATCTCATTAGCATAAACATCCAGCTTTTGTTGGTCTTCGCCCTGAATATTTTGCTCTCCAGCAGCTCCAATAATGTCAACTAATCCGGCTTTATTTACTTTATAGTTGACCACTTTTGCGGCTAATCGAATAGAATTGATAATTCTTGACAATTCCCCTGATGAATATTGAAACGAATTTTGGTTTTCGATAATAAATTCTCCCAGTGTTCTATTGCGGTGTTCCATTACTATAACGTTGTAGTTAATTTTCCACAAATATCGTTATTTTTGTGATAATGCGTCGAATTTTATTGGATAGTTTGTCAGATTTGTATATTTGCTGAATAATTAGCAATTTAAATTTTAAATCTGTTTTTTTACAAGTTTCAAATTAAGAATTCTATACCAATAAGTCCATTTAATGAACATAAGAAAAGGAAAAATTGATGACATGACAGCGGTTTTAAGTCTGATAAAGGAACTTGCTACTTTTGAGAAAGAACCCAACGCTGTCGCGGTAACTGTTGCCGATTTAGAGCGAGATGGATTTGGCGAAAGCCCATTATTTCATACTTTTATTGCCGAAGATAATGAAGGAATTGTGGGAATGGCTTTGTATTATTATCGGTATTCAACCTGGAAAGGCAAAACAATTCACCTTGAAGACTTAATCATTAAGGAAGATAAAAGAGGATTGGGATTGGGGTTTAAATTGTATTCCGAAGTGATGGCTCAAGGCAAATATGATGGCGTTCGAAGAATTGAATGGAATGTATTGGATTGGAATACGCCAGCTATTGAATTTTATGAAAAATCTGGTGCGCGGGTATATAAAGATTGGCTTGTAGCTCAAATGGACGAAAAAGGAATTGACGCTTTTTTAGAGAAAAACAAACTATAATTATCTTAAGAAATGAGAATATTTAAATTTGGAGGCGCATCGGTTAAAGATGCTGAAGGTATTAGAAACGTTCACAATGTATTGCAAACTGTAGGTTTTGAGGACGTTCTATTAGTGGTTTCTGCGATGGGAAAAACTACTAATGCCCTTGAAGTCGTTCTAAATAACTATTTTGATAAATCTCCTGAGTTACAATCTTCGATTCAAGAAGTAAAAAAATACCACAATCAAATTCTTTTAGATTTATTTGAAGACGATAAAAATGCCGTATTTAAAGATGTAAATTCGTTATTTGCTGAATTAGACCATTTTGTAAGTCAGAATAAATCCCCAAATTATAATTTTGTTTATGACCAAATTGTGAGTTTTGGTGAATTAATTTCTACAACCATAATAAGTCATTATATGGGTTTTTCGGGAATAAAAACCCAGTGGATTGATGTTAGAACTTTAATTAAAACCGATGCCAATTACCGAGACGCTAACGTGAATTGGGACGTCACTCAAAAATTGATTTCAAAAAACGTTAAGAAAAAAATTCTAAATGTAACACAAGGTTTCCTCGGTTCAGATGAGAATAATTTCACCACCACTTTAGGTCGCGAAGGTTCGGATTACACGGCGGCTATTTTTGCCTATTGCTTAAATGCTGAAAGTGTTACGATTTGGAAAGACGTTCCTGGAGTGATGAATGCCGATCCTCGTTATTTTGAAAATGCGAAGTTATTAAATCAAATTTCTTATCGTGAAGCAATCGAATTGGCCTTTTATGGTGCAACAGTAATTCACCCAAAAACGTTACAGCCCCTACAAAAGAAGGAAATTCCGTTATTTGTAAAATCATTTATTAATCCAACGTTGCCGGGAACAAGCGTGTCTAAAGGCGCCGATTTAGATCCTCATTTGCCTTGTTTTATTTTAAAGAAAAACCAATTGTTACTTTCTCTTTCTTCAATAGATTTTTCATTTATAATGGAGGAAAACATAAGTGAAATATTTTCACTTTTACACGATTATAAAATGAAAGTGAGTTTGATTCAAAATTCTGCAATTAGTTTTTCTGTCTGTATTGATGATAAATTCGGGAATTTTAATTCTCTAAAATCCATACTGTCTAAGAAATTTAAAATATCCTATAACGAGAATGTTTCTCTATTTACCATTCGTCATTTTGATGAAAAAGCAGCGCAAATTGTTGAAAAAAACAAGGTGGTTTTATTGAAACAAGTGAGTCGCGAAACGATGCAAATTATCACAAAAGAGGAAAATTAAAAAAGCAATTGGGCTATTGAAAATTCAAATCTTGGCTTTTTCAAACAAAACACACTACTTTTGATGTCTGTGCGTTATACTTTTTATGTTGAGAAAGCTATTTTATTTGCTATTATTGATTTCATTCTCGGGGCTCAAGGCTCAAGAATTTTCTACGCATTATAAAATCAAAAAAATAGTAGCTTCAAAAAATGGGGTTCAGCTGGATAGCCTTAGTTTGAATTCTAGTTTTTTTAAATTAGAAAATGCCAAAGGAAAACCTATTGATTCCTCCTATTATAAGATTGATTTTCAAAAAAGCCTACTTACATTTAACCCTAGTTTTTCCAATTATAATGACACTTTAACGGTGCGATTTTTAAAGTTTCCTGATTTCTTAACTAAAGAATATAGCATCTATGATAGAAGTCGAGTAGTTAGTAACGATGCAACTTTAGGAGATTTATACCAAGTTAATTTTGCTGCTGCGAAAAAATATGTCCCTTTTGACGGATTAACAACTTCTGGGAGTTTAACTAGAGGAATTACTATTGGCAACAATCAGAATTCGGTTTTAAATTCCGCTTTAGATCTTCAAATTTCAGGAAAAATATCTGATAAAGTGACTTTAAGAGCTTCCATTCAAGACAGTAATATCCCTTTGCAAGAAGGAGGATATTCTCAGAGACTAGATGAATTTGATCAACTATTTATCGAATTAAGTTCAGACAATTGGAGCATAAGAGCGGGTGACTTGTTTTTAGAAAATAGAAGTTCGAAGTTTTTAAATTTCAATAAAAAGGTTCAAGGTTTGTCTTCCCGATTTGAATTTGGAAACGTCAATTCGAAAACCACCGTCTTCGCGTCGGCAGCATTAGTAAGGGGAAAATATTCGAAAAGCACCTTTATAGGACAAGAAGGAAATCAAGGGCCGTATAAATTACGAGGGGCAAATGGCGAATTATACGTCCTGGTTATATCTGGTTCTGAGCGCGTTTATGTGAATGGAATTCTACTAACGCGAGGAGAAAATAACGATTATATTATCGATTATAATGCGGGTGAAATAAAGTTTACTTCCATTTTCCCTATAACGTCAGAAATGCGAATTTCGATAGAATACCAATATTCAGAAAGAAATTATACGCGTTTTATTACTTATGCCGGGGCTACACAAGAGCACGAAAAATGGAGTATTGGAGGGTATTTATATTCTGAAAATGACATGAAAAACCAGGCTTTGCAACAAAATTTATCAGCAGGTCAAGTTCAAACATTAGCAAATGCTGGGGACAATCCCGATTTAATGTCAACGTCTTCAGCCTATTTGGATACTTATTCGGAAAATAAAATACTCTATAAAAAAACGATAATTAATGGGATTTCTGTGTTTGTTTATTCTAACGTTTCAACAGATGAATTGTACAATGTAAAATTTTCACTTATTGGTACTAATTTAGGAAATTATATTTTATCAAGTGCTGCGGCAGTCGGAAAAATATACAGCTATGTAGCGCCAATAAATGGTATCCCCCAAGGAAATTACGAACCAATAGTTCGATTAATTGCTCCAACAGAACTTCAAATTGCGACCGTTTTAGGAAAGTATAACCCTTCAGAAAAAACCAGTTTGGATTTTGAAATTGGCGTTAGCAATAACGATAATAACCTGTTTTCTTCCATCGATGATTCTGATAATCATGGTATTGCGGGGAAAATTAATTTACGGCAACAACTATTTTCCAAAAAATGGAAAATAGATTTTTTTACCAATTATCAATTGATTCAAAAGCAATTTAAACCTATTGAGCGATTGTTCACCATTGAATTTGATAGAGATTGGAATTTAAATAATCCATTTGGAACACAAAGTTATCTTGTTTCGGGATTGCAATTTATCCTTCCCGAAAAAGGAGCATTTACCTATCAATTTGAAAATTTAGGTTTTAAAGATAGCTTTTCCGGGACTCGTCAAGTATTGAATGGAAATGTCAATTTGAAAAAATGGAACATTCAAAATAAAGGTAGTTTTTTGAAAAGTGAAAGTAATTATTCGTCGTCTGTTTTTATTCGAAATCAAACGCAGATAAAATATCATTATAAGAAAAATTGGGCTGGAGCAACATTGCGTTTAGAAGACAACCAAGAAAAATTGAAGTCAACCAACTTGTTTTCTTCATTGAGTCAGAAATTTACTGAAATTGGAGGGTTTATTGGTCGTGGCGATAGTACAAAAGTTTTTGTGGAGTTGGGCTATTTAAATAGGTCGAATGATAGTATCCAAAGTGGTATTATTAAACGAGTAAATAATTCCCAATCGTATTATTTAAAATCCAAATTAATAAAAACAGACGCTCGTGATTTATCAGTATTTGTAAATTACAGAAATTTGAAATTTACCGATTTAACCAGGATTTCTGAGCCTTCATTAAATTCTAGAGTACTATATAATGATCGTTTTTTTAATCAATTAATTCAGCTCACAACGGCTTATGAAACCAATTCGGGGTCTATTGCTCAACAAGAATTTACCTACCTTGAGGTTGAGCCGGGACGTGGGATTTACTCTTGGAGTGATTACAATAGCAACGGAATTCAAGACTTAGAGGAGTTTCAAGTAGCCGCTTTTATAGACCAAGCAAAATACATTAGGATCTTTTTACCGAACCAAGTTTACCTGAAAACACATCAGAATAAATTCTCTCAATCGGTGACAATAAATATGAGTCAATGGCAAAATGAAAAAGGATTTAAACACCTTTTATCTTATTTCTACAATCAAACTGCTTTTCTTGGAGAACGAAAAATAGAACGTCTTGGTGATGATTTCGATTTTAATCCATTTAGCTCAAATGACACCAATTTATTGGGTTTGAATTCAAGTTTTAGAAACAGTTTGTTTTTTAATCGAGGCAAACAAAAGCATTCTATGACCTATACTTTTCTGATGGGGAGAATAAAAAACTTACTTTCTGTGGGTTCTCAAGAAAATTCAAATCAATCACATCAATTACAATACACCCATTTATATGAAAAAAATTGGCTTTTGAATTTTGGTTCGAAAACTATTGATTCGGAGATGTCGTCAGAGAATTATTCTGCCAGAAACTATCTTTTAAAAGGGTATCAGCTGGCCCCTAAAATTTCCTATTTATTCTCTAAAAATGCGAGTTGGGATCTATTTTACGAATATCAAAGCAAAAAAAACAATTTAGGCTCCTTAGAAACATTGGCGCAAAGCCGATTTGGAACTTCTTTCACCTATTCTTCAGAAAAAAAACTAACTATGAATGGCGAATTTTCTATTTATGAAAACGGCTTCGTAGGAAGTGGTTTAACGCCTGTAGCCTATGAAATGTTGGAGGGATTACAACCGGGTTCTAATAGTACTTGGCGCTTACTAATTCAAAAAAACCTCACCGATTATTTAGATATTAATTTAAATTACCAAGGCAGAAAAAGTGAAAATAGTAATGCCATCCATACAGGAAACGTTCAGCTTAGAGCTTATTTCTAGCAATTAAGCTTACCTCTTAAGGGAAAAATGGGATTTAAAAACTTTAAGATCTGTGGTTAACGGTTCAATATATTCAATAGTAAACCAGTAATCTGAAGAAGGAACTGGAGACCCTAAATAAGTCCCATCCCAACCCAAACTCTTAGAGCTTATCTGTTTCAGGAATTTGCCATAACGGTCATAAATGTAAATATTGGATGTTGGTTGATTTTCCAATCCAATTACATTCCAATAATCATTAAACCCATCACTATTAGGAGTAAAATAAGTTGGATAACCAATTATAAATACATTCGTACTCAAATTCGTACAGCCATTAGTATCGGTAACGGTTACTATATGGTTTCCAGGATTCACATTGGTAAAAACGTTCGAAAATTGTAAAGCTCCATAATCTAAGGCATATTGATAATTTGGATTAGGATCTAATGCAGTTACTGTAATGGAAGCATTTTGATCAAAAGCAAACGATCCAACGGCAGAAATACTTGTTGCTGGAAGTGATGAAGTAACTGTTGCAAAAACACTCGAGGATACGCATCCAGTTGCAATATTTGTTGCTATTACAGAATAATTTCCTGCTGCTGTAGCCATAAAAGTATTTCCGTTTGATAAATTTTGTAAAACGCCATTTAAAAACCACTGAAAGGTAAAATCGGTATTATTTAGTCCGCTATTTAATGTGTAAGTTGTGAAGGACACACCTATAGCATCCACGCATATATTTCCACCTGTTAATGAAGGTCTCGGCAATGGATTTACAATTGCAGTTACCGAAATTGGGGTTCCTACACAGCCATTTAATTCTGGAGTAATGGTATAAATTGCATTTCCAACAGCGTTTCCTGTAGTTTCCAATACTTGCACAATTGAAGTTCCCGAATCACCTAATGCTCCTATTACTCCATTTTGAACTGCTGTCCAGGTTAATACTGTGCCTGTAAGACTTGGTGATAATACAATTGAAGTGACGTCACCAGAACAAAGAGGGGCTTGAGTAGGAACTGTTGCAAAATTAGGGATTGGTTTTACATTAACTGAAACTTGAACTGGAATTCCAATACATCCATTTGAGGTTGGTGTAACTTCATAGGTGGCGGTTCCAACGGATGGTAAAATTACCGATAGCACTTGCGTAATTGCCGTTCCAGAACTAGGGGAGGTTCCAGTTAAATTAGTTTGATTTACCGTCCAATTAAAAATGGTATTAATTACTGGGCTTGAAAAAGATATCGCTGTTGTTTGTCCTGAACAAAGGGTTTGACCCGCTGCAGGATTGATTAATGCTACAGGAATTGGATTTACAATTATAGAAACAGTAGTGGTAATTCCTCTACAACCATTTACTAAAGGTGTAATTGCATAAACTGCTTCACCTGAAGAATTGGTGATGGTGCTTAATGTTTGAGCAATCACATTTCCAATTCCTATTGAACCTCCTGTAACATTATTTTGAATTAAATTCCAACTAAAATTTGTATTGGGCATTGACCCAACTAAGTTAATAGCTGTTGCGCTTCCTGAACAAATGGAGTTTGAAGCTGTGGTTGCAGTTAATGTTGGTTTAGGAGTTACCAAGACGGTTACAATTATTGGCGCCCCCGAACATCCATTATTTGTTGGTGTAATTGTATATTGAATATTTCCAACTAAAGTGCCTGTGGCGGTTAAAACTTGTGAAATTACATTTCCTGTCCCTGCAGCATCTCCTGAAACATCAGTTGCAGTTGAAGTCCAGCTGAAAGTAGTCCCTAAAATTGCACTTGATAATGAAATTCCTGTGGACTGTAGTGAACAAATTGTTTCGCTGTTTGGAGTAGCTATTGCAGTTGGAATCTGGGTAATTACCACTTGCATTGTAGCCGTTGTAGCACATTCTCCAGGATTTGGTGTAAATGTATAGGTTGTAGTAACATTAGGATTAAATGCTGGTGACCAAGTCCCGTTAACGCCATTTGCGGAAAGCAAAGGAAGCGCAATGGTAGTACCAACACAAACTGGTGCAATTGCAATAAATGTTGGTGTAACACTATTTGGAATTGGATTTATATCTACTCTAACTGGAAGAGAAGTACAATTTGCGGCATTGGTAACGGTATAATTATAAGTCCCTGTTGCTAAATTAGATAGTGTTGTGGAAGAAGTGTTTCCTGTTATTCCTCCTGGATTAATTGTCCAGTTTCCAGCTGGTAATCCGTTTAATACAACGCTTCCAGTTGTTGAACAAGTAGGGTGAGTAATTGTACCAATGGTAGGTGCGGGATTTGGATTAACAGTAATTGTTACTGATTTTTGATATAAACAAGACGGTGTTTCTCTAAAATAAAGATCATCAATAGCAAAATCATTATTCCCGAAGGCTTCTCTATCAATAATACTAATTATAGCCGTTGTATTGGTTCCTGAATTCCAAACATAAGAATGCTCGTCCCAAACACATGGGCTAGAAGGAGCCGTTGCTACAGGTCCAATTGGAACATTATTAATTAAAACCTCTAATTTTGCCGGCCCTCCATTTACTACGGCTGTTAAGAAATAACTGAATGTATAATTTTTCCCCGGAATTACAGTAATTGGCGCTGGTGAATACCAAACTCTAGCTGTACCAGTTGTAGAACCGTCGGCAACTAACATATTTCCGCTTGAAGTCGTGTGATCTGCACAATTTGAAAATGGAGTAAACCAGTTTCTTGGATTGGTTACCACTCCATAAGCGCCCTGAACTCCTGTTGCGGGTACTGTTCCAACATTATAATGAATATAATCTGTTTGAAATCCCGTATTCCCTAGAGTAAAATCTCCATTCACAATTAAATTAACTGGGTTTGCAGGTATTCCCGAAGTAACCGTATAAGTGGTAGAGGTAGTAGGGCTAATTGTGGGAGTAGCGCTAGTATTATTGGCTGCTGTTAAAGTTGGATCCGAAGGGTTTGCAGTCCATAAATAGGGGTCTGGGCTTCCGCTAACAGATAAATTGGTTGAGGCGCCTTCGCAAATTGTAGTTGGTGCATTTATAGTAATATCATTTGGGGGTGTCAATACTACAATAATAGGCGGAACAATTGCTCCGGCAGCATCTTGTACTGAAAGAGAATATGTTCCAGAAGTTAAATTACTGAAAACCCCTGAAGAATTTGAAATAGTAAAAGTCGTTGTTGCCAATGAAAAAGTATAAGGTAGCGCTCCCCCCGCTCCAACTCCTGTTACTGATCCATCTGATGAGGAAGGGCAAGTTGGGTTAATTGAGGTTTGAGATAATGTTAACGGAAGTGCTCCCGGTGTAATGGCAATGTCATCAATTGCAAAGTCATTTCCTAAAACACTCAAATTGTTATTTCTTAATTCAATAAGAGCATTATTGGTAGTTGCCGTAAAAGAATAGCTTACTTGTCTCCAGCCTTGACTTGGAAGGGGTGCATAACTATTGGTACTTGCAGGATTTATATTGGAAGCATTCACAAAAAATACATTAATATTTGCTTGGGTGGCATTATTGGTTACATCGTTGGAAACCGACTTTATCCAATAACTAAAGGTGTAGGTGTTTCCGGCTGTAAATCCTGTTAATGCTCCTCCTGTTGAGGTACAAGACCATAATCTTGATCCCGCGGTGGTGTTTCCGTCTACAACTAGCATCATTCCAGAACCAGTTGTGTGGTCTCCGCCAGAAATAAAGTTGGAGTTTAATAATTGAGGGTTAGTCGTGATTGCATAATTCCCAGCGGTACTCGAACCCGTAGGTGGGTTAATTTGCGTGTATCCAATTCCGTTAATAAGAAAACCTACCCCATTTCCTCCTGTTTCAAAATTTCCATTAGTTAATGTTTGCCCTGTAGCACTATTTGAAAAGGATATTAAAATCAAAAAAAGAAAATAGTATAAGCTGTTTTTCATTATTTTTTTATCGTAAGAATTTATTCAAATATAATCATTGAAAATAAATAATTATTATGTCGTAGCGATATAAAAACTATACAACACAAAATTGACAGATTAACATTTTTAAAAATAAAAAACGTAAACTTCTGATTTTAAAATTATTAATCAATTACAACGACTAATAATAACCTGTTGTATTTGTATATATCCAATTTATTGGGTCTTATTTATTTAAAATAAAACTAAAAATAAATGATTATATTGTGGAGAATATCGGATTCGAACCGATCGCCTCTACGCTGCCAGCGTAGCGCTCTAGCCAAATGAGCTAATCCCCCTTGCTTTCGCAAATATACATTATTTTAGTTTTATATAAAGCAATATCTATTTTTGAAAGTAGAATGGTTACAATTTACTAAATTTGCATTCAAATACTTTAACAATGAGCAATATCAGAATTACCAAACAATTTAATTTTGAAACCGGACACGCTTTGTATGGCTATGATGGGAAATGCAAAAACGTGCATGGACATAGCTATAAATTGTCAGTTACCGTTATTGGAAAACCAATTACCGATAATTCAAATGTAAAATTCGGAATGGTTATCGATTTCACCGATTTAAAGAAAATTGTAAAAGAAGAAATTGTAGATCAATTTGATCATGCAACCGTATTTAATAAAAATACCCCTCATGTGGAGTTGGCAAAGGAATTACAAGCTCGGGATCACCATGTTATTTTGGTAGATTATCAACCTACAAGTGAAAATATGGTTATCGATTTTGCCAATAGAATAAAAAGCAGATTGCCACAAGGTATAAATTTGCATTCTTTAAAACTGCAAGAAACAGAAACTTCATTTGCAGAATGGTACCAATCCGATAATTAATTTAAGTCAATTACGAAAATCCGTTTTCATCAATTGTTTTGATGAAATGAAATCCTCGCGGTTCATACCCTTGATTGTAGTAAAATCGATGGGCTGGAAAATTCCCCGTAAAAGCATCTAACACCACACAAGAACATAAAAGTTCTTTGGCTTTGGCATCAATAAAGTCTGTAATTATTTTTCCAACCCCCTTTTTTCTATGATCTGGATGTACAATGAAATTATCAATTTCTAAATACGGACCCGTCCATAATTTGGTATTGTACCAATAACCGGAAAGACCAACACATTGCTTGTTTTCAAAAATAGCTACCTGTTTGTAACCATTTGGCAACATCGTACTTAAGTAGGATTCATAGGTTTCAAGCGTCATGTTAGGGTACAGAAAATGAATCATTTCTATTTGGGCAGCCATCTCTGAAACGGTTTCTAATTGTCGTATTTCCATTTTGGATTTTTAACTGTAAAATTAAAAAAAGCCAACAAATTTTGCTGGCTTTTTAGTTTTTTTATTCCCCCTTCGGGGTTTAAGGGGCTCTATCCTTTTAAAGCTTCCGCTCCACCCACAATCTCCAAAATTTCATTGGTAATTGCAGCTTGACGCGCTTTATTGTAAGTCAATTTCAATTGGTCTCTCAATTCCGTTGCATTATCAGTCGCTTTGTGCATTGCAGTCATTCTCGCTCCGTGCTCAGAGGCAAATGAATCTCTAATCCCTTTGTACAATTGCGTTTTCAATGATTTTGGAATCAAGGTTAAAACAATATCTTCTTTTGAAGGCTCGAAGATATAATCTCCAGTTGAAGCTATTTTGTCCGATTTTAAAGCTTCTAATGGCAAAAATTGTTCTGTTTGAACTATTTGTGTCGCTGCGTTTTTAAACTGATTGTAAACCAATTCAATTTTGTCGTAGTCGCCAGAAATAAATTTTTGAGTTAACGTTTCTGCAATTGCAGCGACATTTTCAAAAGTTAGATTGTCAAAAACAGAACTTTGATTGTCAATAACCGAATGCGTTTTACTTAAAGTATCGTTTCCTTTTTTACCAATTGCAAAAAAATCCACTTGCTTTCCTTCGTAGAATACAGCTCTGTTTTTTACTTCCTTAATTATATTCGAGTTAAAAGCGCCACACAAACCTCTATTTGAAGTAATAGCGACAATTAATACTTTTTTAATTTCACGTTGAGTTGTAAACTCTCCGCCTGCATCACCATCAAGGTTGGCAGAAAGATTTTGTAATAATTCCGTTAATTTTTCGGCATAAGGTCGCATTGCTGTAATTGCATCTTGTGCTTTTTTTAGCTTTGCTGCAGAAACCATTTTCATCGCAGAAGTGATCTGCATCGTTGATGAAACGGAAGTAATTCTATTACGGATTTCCTTTAAATTTGCCATTTATTATGGGTATTGGGTTGTTGGGTTTTAGGTGTTGGGTCAGAAATATCTAAAACCTAACACCCAAAACCTAGAACCTAATTAGTTATATTTCGCTGAAACTTCTTTTGCTACATTTTCGATAACAGATGTAATGTTGTCATCTAATTTTCCAGCTTTCAAAGCGTCTAGCGTATCTCTGTGTTTGTTATTCAAAAATTCTAAAAAGTCTTTTTCGAATTCTTTTACTTTGTTTACAGGCACATTTCTCAACAAGTTTTTAGAACCCGCATAGATAATTGCAACTTGATCTTCAACTGTATAAGGACTGTTTAAACCTTGTTTCAAGATTTCAACGTTTCTTCTTCCTTTTTCAATTACGTTCAATGTTACTGCATCTAAATCAGAACCAAATTTGGCGAAAGCTTCCAATTCACGGAATTGCGCTTGGTCTAATTTTAATGTTCCAGCTACTTTTTTCATTGATTTAATTTGTGCATTTCCACCCACACGAGATACCGAAATACCTACGTTAATTGCTGGACGAACCCCAGAGTTAAACAAATCTCCATCAAGGAAAATCTGACCGTCTGTAATCGAAATTACATTCGTTGGGATATACGCAGAAACGTCACCCGCTTGCGTTTCAATAATTGGTAATGCAGTCAACGAACCTCCTCCTTTTACAATTGATTTCAAAGTATCTGGCAAGTCGTTCATATTTTTTGCAATGTCATCGTTTGCAATTACTTTACACGCTCTTTCTAATAATCTACTGTGCAAGTAAAAAACGTCTCCAGGATAGGCCTCACGTCCCGGTGGTCTTCTCAATAAAAGAGAAACCTCACGATACGCAACTGCCTGTTTAGATAAATCATCATAAACAATTAAAGCTGGACGACCTGAATCTCTAAAATATTCTCCAATAGCTGCACCTGCAAAAGGAGCATAAACTTGCATTGGTGCTGGGTCAGAAGCGTTAGCAGCAACGATAATGGTATAAGCCATTGCTCCTTTTTCTTCTAACATTTTAGCAATTCCCGCTACAGTTGAAGCTTTTTGCCCAATGGCAACATAGATACAAAATACAGGTTTTCCTGCATCGTAAAATTCTTTTTGATTCAAAATGGTATCAATACAAACAGTTGATTTTCCTGTTTGACGGTCACCAATTACCAATTCACGTTGTCCACGACCCACTGGAATCATTGCATCAACTGCTTTGATACCCGTTTGTAATGGTTCAGTAACTGGCTGACGGAAGATAACTCCAGGCGCTTTTCTTTCCAAAGGCATTTCGTATAAATCTCCACCAATTGGTCCTTTTCCATCTATAGGAAAACCAAGTGTGTTTACTACACGACCTACCATTTGTTCTCCTGTTTTCAATGAAGCAATACGTTGCGTTCTTTTAGCAGTAGACCCTTCTTTGATTCCTGTTGATGGTCCTAAAAGTACCACCCCAACATTGTCTTCTTCAAGGTTCAAAACGATTCCTTCCAATCCATTTTCGAATTCTACTAATTCTCCGTATTGAACATTTGAAAGCCCATAAATACGAGCAATCCCATCTCCAACTTGAAGTACAGAACCTACTTCTTCTAACGTAGCACCAGTTTCAAAACCTTCTACTTGTTTTTTTAATATTGCTGATATTTCAGCAGGTTTAATTTCCGCCATAATTATATAAATAACTAGTTACTTAATTCTCTTTTTAATACGTGTAATCTGTTGGCTACTGAAGCATTGTATTGCTTGTCGCCTATTCTTAAAATAAATCCTCCAATAATGGAAGAATCTACCGTGTTTTCTATGGTTACTTTTTTATCTGAAAAAGTAGCAATTTTTGCCAATACTTTTGTTTCTAAAGCCGCGTCCATTGGGAAAGCGGTTGTTACTTTTGCTATTTCAACGCCGTTCATGATGTCGAATAATTTGTTGTATTCAACGGCAATGGCTTCTAGAATTTCAAATCGTTTGTTTTCTAATAATAAATGAAAAAGACTTTGGCTAACTTCATTTACATTAGCAAAAACTTCAAGAACTACATTTTTTTTAATATCCGTTTTGATCAAAGGATTTTGAATGAAATGCGTTAATTCTGAATTTCCTGATAATGTTGCTGCAATTAAAGTCATGTCGGCGCTCACTTTAGAGGCAACGCCTTTGGAATCGGCGATTTCTAAAATGGCTTTTGCATAACGAATGGCGGCTCTTGTTCCTGACATATTAGTTTAATTTAGCTTCACCTAACATTTTTTCGACCAATTTAACTTGGCTTTCTTTGTTAGCTAATTCGTCTTTTAATAATTTTTCGGCAATTTCAATTGACAAATTAGAAACTTTATCTTTCAATTCGGAAATTGCTGCATTTTTTTCGCTGTTTATGGCCGCTTTTGCTTGTTCAATCATTTTCAATCCTTGAGCTTGCGCTTCGTTTTTAGCGTCGGCAATCATTTTTTCTTTTATTTCACGAGCGTCTTTCAACATAGCATCGCGCTCTTGTCTGGCTTCTTGTAAAATTCGTAAATTATCTGATTGAAGGTTTTGCATTTCTTTTTTTGCATTTGCAGCAGAAAGTAATGCGTTTTTTATTCCTTCTTCCCTTTCATTAACGGCATCCAAAATAGGTTTCCAAGCAAATTTTTTCAATAAGAGAATCAATCCCACGAAAATTAGTGTTTGCCAAAAAAACAATCCAAACGAAAAATCATTTATTAACTTATCCATATATATATAATTAAAGTCTTTTTTTAATTTAATTTTAAACAATAGCTGCAACCAACCGTTGCAGCTAATTTGTTTTTTCTAGTTTTCAGAAACAGCAAATAATGCTGCAAATCCGATTCCTTCAACAAGAGCTGCTGCAATAAGCATAGCTGTTTGAATTTTCCCATAAGAGTCTGGTTGACGAGCGATTGCGTCCATTGCTGAACCGCCAATTCTACCTACACCAATTCCAACTCCGATAACTACTAATCCTGCTCCAATAATTCTTGGCATGTTCATAAAAATATGTATTAAAAATTAAACATTCTTTTTTAAAGCTTTACGCCTTATGCAATAGGCTTTACGCTTACTACAAATGGCTTGCTGCTTTTAGTGATGAGCTTCTTCTTCGTGATGCTCTTGAACAGCTGAGCCAAAATATAACGCTGTCAATATTGTAAATATGTATGCTTGTAACAAGGCGACTAAAATCTCAATTATCGATATCATAAACGACAACATAAAGGATAAGCTGCTTCCTAACCAACTTTTGAAAATAAACATCAAGCCTATTAAACTCATTAATACGATGTGTCCCGCAAACATGTTGGCATACAAACGAATCATTAAAGCAAATGGCTTAATGACTAATCCCATTAATTCAATAGGTGCTAAAATTATTTTCATGGGTGTTGGAACTCCGGGCATCCAGAAAATGTGTCCCCAATAATTTTTATTTGCCGAAAGGTTTGTGATTAAAAAAGTAACGACCGCTAACCCAAAAGTAATTGCGATATTTCCCGTTACATTAATCCCAAGCGGTGTTAATCCAAAGATATTTAAAAACCAGATAAAGAAAAACACAGTTAATAAATGGCTCATGTATTTTTTATAATGTTTTTCGCCAATGTTTGGAATGGCTATTTCATCGCGAATATATAAAACAATTGGCTCAAAAAATCGTCCCGCACCCGAAGAAACTCCGCCGTTTTTGGCGTATGATTTTGCCAAGCTTGTAAACAATAAAAACATCAATAGCGAAACAATCATTATTGTTAAAACTCCTTTTGTGATAGAAAAATCAAGTGGCTGGGCATTTGTTGGATGATGATGCTCGTCTTCGGTTAAAGTTCCTGAGGCATCTGTTTTGTATATTTTTTCGTGATGTAATTTGTAGAAATTCCCATTACTTTCGGCAACGGCTTCTCCGTGATTGAATTTTGAAGACGAAAAAAATTGAATCCCATTATCCCATAATATAATAGGTAAAGAAAATCCTATAGGTTGGCCATCATATTCAAAAAGTGAAAAATCGTGACCGTCAAGAACGTGATGTGCTTTTACTTCTTCTATTTGCTCTTTAATAGCTGCTTTTTCGTCCACTTTTTTAGATTCTGTTACCGCTACTTCATGTGTTTCATGAGTCGACTGAATAGTATCGTTGGTATTGGAAAAAGAAAATAACGGAAGACCGGCAATTAAAATTGCTGTTATAAATCTAAGTGGTTTATTAAAAAGCAACATATCTTTTGATTATCTATGGTTTTGGTTTTACTGAAATTTGGTGCAAAGGTACATCTTTTATTAAAATCCGCAAGAATAAAAAATACTTTTTTTGATAGCGGTTTGTTTTTGCGTTCTATTGTTTCTTTGTGTTTATTAATTGGATTGTAATCCATGTTTCAATTGTTAAAAACAATAAGAAAACCACAAGAAAATTAATTTTTTCTATGCTTGGATTTGCTAAATGAGCCTTCAAAATGGGCTTCAAAAAAACATAGGCGACTCCCATTTTAAAAGTGGTAAGAAATAAAAATATAAATCCAACATTAGTCATGCTTATTTGGCTAATTATAATTAAAATAAAAAGAATTAAGGCCGATAATAAAAAGAAAAGTCCGTACAATTCTGGCAATGAATAGATAAATTCAGATTCAACAAGGTTTGGCGCAAAAAGCAAAAAAATTGTTTTGTGAATTAGCAGCGCAATAACCGAAATAATTGAAGCTTGAAGAATTGGCTTGTATTGTTTGATATTCATTTTTAAGAATTATTAATGTCTTTAAGTTGTCTATTGATGTTGTAAAACGCAATGGCCACTCCTGCTAAAGTTAAAACCTTGACGTAAATATTGTTTGAATTTTTATATTTTTCATCAAGCCAATTTCCCAAAGTGGCAAAGCCAAAAATAATAACCCCCATTTGGATTGGGATATTAATTAAGGCAAGCCATTTTCGATTGTTTTGCTTTTTTGAATCTTTGTTGGAAGCCATAAATTACTCAATTGGATTCATCACGCAGGTGGCGCTGAAATCGGCACCTGGATCGATTGAAAGCTTGCCGCAAACTACTTCTCCACAAACACTTGCGTTACCTTTTATATTTAATAATTCCGCCACTTGAATTTTGCCCTCAAAATTCCCTTCAATGTCGGCATTTATACACGTAATATCTCCTTTTACACTTCCGGCAGGTCCAATTACAATTTTACCCGTAGATTCAAAATTGCCTATTAAATGCCCGTCAAGTCGAAAATCGGCAGGTGAAATTATGTTTCCATTTATAGTAGTTCCTTCCACAATTCTGTTGGTTTTTCCTAACAGATCGGTATATGGTTTTGGGTTTTTATTAAACATGGGGTTACTTATTTAGGCTTTGTTAATTCTTCTTTTTCAATTGTGCCTTTATTCAATACCGGCATGGCGTTTCCTCCGTCCATATTTGGAGGGGGAGCCCCTTCGTTTTTCTGGTCTGGAGCATCTAACGGGTTTGTTGTATTTTCCTTTTTTATTTCCTTAGCGGGCTCTACGGTTTTTGGCTCTGGCGCTTTTATTATTGGCGATGGAGCCACCACTGGGGCAACTATATAGTCTTCGATGTTTTTATTAATTTGGACCACTTTATAGTTATAATTATTAATTATAATTGGTTTTTGCTGGATCTTATATTCCTTTTTAATTCTTAAGGTGTCAATTATTCCTTTTGAAAATTGTTCTGAAATAATTCCATGAATAACCATAAAATTATCTTCTGAATTATAGATGTCTTCCGAAAAAGTCAAGCGATCCAATTGGTGATCGGCCACAAATTTTTTGATTTTTTCACTTAAGATTTTATTATTTTTTTCATCATTATAAGGAAGTCTATAAAGTATTTTCCATGATTTTGGCGCTACCGCATAGAATTTAAAACTCTCTAAAATAGGAATGTCTTTCTTGATTATCTCTTCGGCTTGCTTCCCTTCAATATTGTTTGGATAATTTAAAGCTACAAAATTCAATGCCTTTTTATATTCAATTACTCCTTTTAATTTCCCTGTGGTGTTGGCTTTCAATAACTCGTATTTCGCAACTATTTCTTCCCCTTCAAATTGATCAATTCCTTTTTCTAATTCTTCATTTACTATCCTGTAATCTCCCTTTTCGTATAATTTATAGAGTTTATTGTAGGTAACTTCAGGAGCGTCAACCGCTGCAATTTCAGGGTTGGTATTGCTTAAAATTTCAGCATATCTTGAATTTGGAAATTGGCTTATAATTTTTTCTTTCATCGCTAAAGCCTTTTCTTTATTGATGATTTCGTAAATTTTATAGAGATTATACATTGACGGAAGCACCAATCTTTCCTCCGGATTGTAATTCAATAATTGCTCTAATTTATTTGCAGCAAGCTGGTATTCCTTGAATTTTTCTTTATAAATAGACCCCAATTGATAATAGGCAAAATTTCTTTCTCTAATTATACTGTCAATCACTATTTGATTGGTTGGTAAGTCTTTCAAATAAAAGGAAGCCGTATATTTTTCTTCGGTTTTTTCATCCTTCGCAATTGAAGGATCTAAATTAGGATCGTTATTGGAATTTGGATCATTATTGGAATTCGTAGCGCCCTCAGATGACAATCTCCAATTGTTTTTATAGGCACGATTCCCCCAGGTTTTTTTAAACTGGAGTTTTCCATATGCCACCGATTTTGTATTGTAGAAATAAAAATCGCTTTCTTTGCCAATACTTGTTGATGCTTGCAAATTCATCGGTGGAGCTTCCCCTTTTTGACTTGCTGAATTTTTTGCGTCTGTTCCGCTTAATGGCGGACCACCGGCTGTATTGTCGTTTTGTTTGTTCTTTTCGTCTGCTTTTGCGGCTATTGCTTTCTTAAGATCGTCTTCTTTTTTTAATTTTAGAATGTACTTTTCATAATAGGTAATTCTGTCCAATTCCGACATTTTAAAAACGTTAATCACGCTGTCGTTTCTATTGGCAATTCCCTCGTATTTTATTACATCGTCTAAATTTTCGCGCTTCTTTTTTATAAATCTAAATTCACGTGATCGAGGTTTTAATTGAACCAATGTGCTGTCAAAATACTTTCCTGCGACTGGATATTTGGCTTCTTTAAAATAAATAGCAGCCAAGTTTCTATAGTTCGATGCAATGGTATAAGCGTCTCCTGTTTTTGCTTTTAGAGATTTATTGTATTCTTTTTTAGCACTTCCAATTTTATTATTTTTATCATAATATAGCGCTAAGTGATGGTGAAGCACGTCTAAAAAAGGGCGGTTTTCTCTATCCGAAAGGAGTTTGTTGAATGTTTTTAGGAACGAAATCGAGTCTGTTTTTTCATATCCAGACAATTGTGCTTTATTGACTTTGGCATGAATTACATAAATTCTTGGAGATTTTCGTTTCATATCAATAACCGATTGATAAGCAATTGCTGCACTGTCTTTATAACCTAGTTCTTGATAAATTTGAGCTAAAATAAAACGATATCGTGCTTTTTCCTCTTTCGATTTTGTAAACTGAGTCGCTAATTTTAGGCTTGCAATTGCGCTGTCTTTTTTTCCAACATTAATGAATGCTTGAGAAATCGTGGCATTAGCATCAGCTAAAATCTGTTTTTTAAGTCTACTATCTTTAAGAATGTATTTTAGATTTTTTAATGCCAACTCATCATTTTCCAGACGCATATTGGTTTTTTCTCTCCAAATTCTAGCTTCTAGGATTTTATCGCTGGTTGGCGATTTGTATAAAACATAATTAAACGCTTCTAATGCGGGAATAAATCTTTGGTCGTAATACCTTGTTTTTCCTAACAATAAATAGGCCTCGTCCATTTGGTAGTTTCTCTCAATCCCATTGATATTCATGGAATGTTTTTGAATAGCTTTTGTAGCCTTAGTTTCGGAGCGTTCAAAGTTGGCGTTTTTGGCTGTTTCAGGCTGGTCTTCTTCCTTGGTAACCTGCATTCTTTCGATGGGCAATGTTTCCCAAAAGTTGTCTTTATAAGTACCTTTAAGATCGGCAATCCCTTTGTCTAATGCTATTTGGCCGTTGTATAAAATATTGTCTCTGGCGCTTAGGGCGTGCATATTTCTAGATACAAAAGTGTCCCTTTTGGTAGAACAAGCTATCAATAAAAGGACAAAACCTAGGGTGAACGAATATTTAAATATATTGTTTTTCAATTTGAAAAGATTTTATTCTTAAACTACTAAATCCCGATTTTAGTATATAACACGTAAAAATACACTTCTTTTTGACACTAGAAAAGGTTCAGGGGGTTTTTTGGAAAACTAATTGTGATTTCTGTAAACCTGACAGGTTTTATCTTTAGTTAAAAAAAAACATAAACAAAAAAGTAGCGAGACTGATTGTTATAGAATAAATATAAAAAGACTTGTTAGTGCCTTTTTCTTTTAACAAAAATAGCAAAGAAAATAGTGGCAGTAAACATAAAATCACTAAAGCTGGAAGCCACAGAATCTCATATAGTACTCCAACTAAAGTAAAACGATACACATTTATGACCTGTCCCAAGCACCAGAAACCTGAAGACAAAATACTCAAGATAAAAACTACTTTACTAGTTTTCGAATTTTTAAATAGGGTTGAAGTCTCTTTCATACATTTTAAATTAATCTAATAATTTTTATACCTGACAGGTTTTGAAAACCGGTGAGGTGTAACGAGGGCACGCCCAAATTAAACCGCAAAAAACGCTTCTAATTCCTTCAAGGTTTCTGTTGATGTCACGATGTCTTTTACAATTTCACCTTTGCTCAAAGCTACTATTCGATCGCAAACCTCAACGGTATGTTGCAAATCATGGCTGGAAACCAAAACGGTAATATCAGGATTTTCAGCCAATTCTTTAATGATTTTCTTTAGACGGCTTACCGTTGTTGGATCTAAATTGGCAAACGGTTCGTCCAAAATTACGACTTTTGGGTTACCAATTAGCGTAGCAATAATCCCAACTTTTTTCTGGTTCCCTTTCGATAAATCACGTAAATATTTCTTATTTCTTAAGATTTCATCGTTGAAAAATTCTTCGTGTTTTTCAAGCAAAGCATTTACATCGGCTTTGTTTTGCCCGCGGATATCGCCAATAAAATAAAAGTATTCTTCGGCGGTTAAATACCCTATTAAAAACGATTCGTCAAGGAAGGCAGCGGTGAACGGTTTCCAATCTTCACTGGTGTTCACCTGAATTTCATTGTTGGTTAATGTTCCTGTTGTGGGTTGGATTAAATCCAAAAGCAAACTGAAAAAAGTGGTTTTTCCGGCGCCATTGTTTCCTACTAATCCAAAGCTTTGTCCTTTTGGGATTTCCAAGTTGGGGATATTCAATACGGTAGTTCCGTTGTATGTTTTTGAAAGTTGAGTTACTTGTATCATTAAAAAAAGTTTATTCGGTTATTTGATAATTTGTTTAATCGGTTAATTTTCTTGTTGTTTAAATCCGTTTAAAGTGGCGTATTTTCTAGTTTGATATCCTTTAGTTATAAAATTCATCAACGTATTTCTAAAAAGCAACCCAATAAATCCGATGGCTGCAATGGCAATAATAGCGGTTTCGATGTTGAATAGCTCCGAGAAAATAAAGAAAATAAGCCCCGGAATTAGAAATAATGGCAGCCCCACAATCCATTGAGCGGCACCGGTTCCTTGGTAATTCATAAAAGGTGATTTTTCTAAATCAATACGCTTCACATTAAAAGAACCTGCAAACATTAGAACGGGAATATTGATTCCGAGATTATAAAGGGCACACGCTAGATTCGTTGCCAAAACATTCCATCCAAAATAAACGTAGGGCGTAGTTAGTAAAGCTAAAACAACTACCGAAAATGACATTAATCCTACTTTGGAATCTAAATATTTTCGGAAAGTAATATTTTGCGATAGGATCATTCCAAAATAACTAGAATCCCATGATGGAATAAATTGTCCGAAATTGAGCATAAAAATTCCCGACATTAAAAGACCGACCACAAGATTAAGAAAGGATATTTCACTTTGCCTAGGGTTGGTGTAAATCATTAATCCATAAAGTAAAAAGATAAATGACATAAAAACTGTTGTTCGCGGCCTTTTATTTCTCCAAATTAATTTTAAATCCAATTGCAAAAAGGGTGCAATTTCGCCAAAGCGTTTGGTCCAACTTAAATCGGTTGTTTTCGCTTCTTTGATTTTTGTTTTTAAGGTGTTGTCTAAGTAAAAATTACTTTTTAGATAATTGTAATTCCAAAAATACAATCCAGCTAAAAGCAATAATGGTGCTAGAACTAGGATTGGATTAAGCAATAAACTATTTAAAATAGCGCCGGTGAAACTACTGATTTTGAAAATTTCGAAATATTCTAAACCTACAAAAGTTCCGCCCAATATTGCAAAAACTAAGAAGGCTAGAATGTTATCTGCAAATTTCTTTTTGATTAAAAAGTTAGCAAAATTAACCCCTAAAACCAAAATATAAAGTGTGAACATCCAAACTAAAACCGAAGCTGTGTAAGTATTTCCTTCCATAATAGTGGTTATTCCAAATGGAAGAATTACCAATAATGGAAATAAATTATAAATTGAAAAAACGCTTTTCAGTAAAACATAATGAATTACTTTTTCTCTTTTTATAGGCAAAATTAATAACGGCTTGATGTTCATTACGGGTAAACTTTGCATAAAAAATCTGAAAATTAAATCCCCCGCAAGCCAAAAAATAACTGCATTGTTGACAATTTCTATAGGTTTTTGATTGGGGAAATTTTCATGAAGAATTGGGTAAAGTGCTATTCCTAAAACCAGAAAGGAAAGGATAAAATACAGCGCAATAAATCCTAAAAATAGTTTAAGTGCGATACTCTTTCCAACACTTGCTGAGCGCAAAAATGATTTTAATTCGAGATTGATAAAATGTTTGAACATAGATTTGGTTGGGTTTAAAATTTTTTGATAAATATAGGAAAATTATTGATTGGGAAATTGGGAATTTAACATGGAATTAAGATACTTATATAACCGATCTTAAGCGGTCTTAAAAAACTGACAATTATCATTTTCATAAACCTAATTCGTTTGCTATCTTTGCAAAAAAATAAATCAATGTCTTCATTTTATAAATTAAACATTAAAGAGGTAAAACGCGAAACCAAAGACACCGTTTCTATTCTATTTAATGTCCCCGCTGAATTGCAATCCAACTATAAATTTGTGGCTGGACAGTACCTCAACTTGAAACTAACTTTAGACGGAGAAGAAATTCGTCGTGCCTATTCTATCTGTTCTGCTCCGGAAAGTGGCGAATTGAGAATTTCAGTGAAAGCAGTTAAAAACGGATTGTTTTCGCAATTTGCTAATGCAAAATTAAAAGCGGGAGACCTTCTTGAAGTCGGAAGTCCTGAAGGAAAATTTACCTTCGAACCGCAACACGATCGCCAACGAAATTATGCGGCATTTGCTGCTGGTAGCGGAATTACTCCTGTAATGTCTATTGCTAAAAGCGTTTTATCTAGCGAGCCAAAAAGTACTTTTGTATTGGTTTACGGAAATAAATCGCCTGAAGACACTATTTTTCATCAAGAATTACACGACTTACAATCAAACTATGTGGGGCGCTTTTTTGTGCATTATTCTTACACACAAGCGAAAGTTGAAAACGAACTTTTTGGCAGAATTGAAAAATCGACGGTAAATTTTGTCTTGAACAACAAACACAAAGAATTGTCTTTTGACAAATTCTATTTGTGTGGACCGGAAGAAATGATCAACACTGTTTCGGATGTTTTAAAAGAGCATAACGTACCCGAAAAAAATATAAAATTCGAGCTTTTTACCAGTTCTACTTCAGAAAATAAAATCCAAGAATCGTTGGGCGGTCATTCTAAAATCACCATTTTAGTGGACGATGAAGAAACCAGTTTCGAAATGTCGCAAAAGCAAACCATTCTTGAGGCAGCTTTGAAACAAGGAATTGATGCTCCGTATTCTTGCCAAGGCGGAATTTGTAGTAGCTGCATGGCGAGAGTAACTGTGGGAACTGCCGA
>Ga0114970_10000610_pt1 | contig 26761 bp, 27 predicted proteins | sample M_140205_XF_Meta_FD_87030 | JGI IMG/M metagenome (GOLD analysis project Ga0114970, IMG submission 87030) | Freshwater microbial communities from Lake Montjoie, Canada to study carbon cycling - M_140205_XF_MetaG | ecosystem: Environmental > Aquatic > Freshwater > Lake | place: Lake Montjoie...
ATCCTTAGCCCAGAATTGTGGCAACGGACTACGCTGCGTAGCCGCCTCCCTCTGGCATGCCAATCCCCCGCAAGAGGGAGAACTCTCCCATCTGACCCTGCAGGTAGAGCATACCTCCATGCACCTGCAGCTCTTGGGCAAGCAAGAGTCGGATATGCGCTACCATATTATGGCTGAAATGCCTGCTCCCCAGTTGGAAGGCGCTGTATCTGGGGCACTCGAAACCCAGCTGCGAAGCTTATGTCCTTCCCCCTCTATCCGGATCGATCGAATCGAAGCCGCTTCCGTAGGCAATGCCCATCTCTTGGTGTTCCTCTCCCAAGGATCTCCTGCCCAAGTGGAGGCTTGGGGACACAATCTTCGAGCGTCCTCTCTTCTAACGACCCACAACGTGCATTTTTTATGGGAGAACCCAACAGATACCCGTCCAATCCCCGGAGGGGGACAGGTGGGAGAAACCTATGGCATGCAATCCTGGGAGCGAGGCGTAGGGGCTTCTCCTGCCTGTGGTAGCGGGGCTTGTGCTGCAGGATCTTCCATACTCGATCAGGGCTTTTTGTCTCGCTCAGACTGGGTGGCCCTGGATACCCCCGGGGGACGACTGTGGGTACAGCAACGGGATCCTCAAGGGGAAATTCGGTTGGTGGGACCCGCTAGGTTTGTTTATCGTGGTACTTTTTTTCTTTAATATCTTATGCTTCTTGGGAACCAGCTGCGTACCCCTCTGGGGCACAGGCAGTTTTTTCCCAAGAAACTAAATACGTACCAATGTCTGTCCCCATCCTACCGCATCCTGTAACAAGGATTCCACCTCTTCATTTCGATCGATCAAGGTTTCTCGCAAATCATCATAGCAAACATCGCAGATGGGCTGCGCCACCGCAGAGGGAGTAATTTCATTCCACAAAAGTAACAACGACCATGCTTGTTCACTAAAGTCCCTTCGACGAGGGGCACTTTGCAATCCACAGTTGTTGCAACAACGGGAGGGACCCTCCACTGCGGAGGCGCCCTTTCTCTCCACTATCTCCACCAGGACATTCTCCCTGGAGCCTACGTGAACGGGTTTGGAAACAGAAGCTTTCGCTTTTTTACCTGCAGGAGAAACCATCGTATACTCCATCCGCATAAAGGGACATATCAATCACGGCTCACTCAAGATCCTAGATAAATCCACATTCACGAAGCAACATATAAAGTAGAAGGCTTTCCCACATTCTCCATACTGGGGAAGTCTTGTCAATTCATTTTAACAAAAGGTTTTCACTAGATTCAAGAGGCAAGACACTCAATTGGTTTTTTTTATAGAAGCAAAATCACTGTATGGCCTCTCGTGAAAATAGTATTGCAGCAATTGTTCCTTCATATGATGGGTGCGCATATTTTCTGAAGCCGAAGCAATCAATGGTTTCCACATTTCCCTTGCCTTGGTTTCCTGCCCATTTCGAAACAGAACCAATCCTTGTAGATACAAAGATTCAAAATTTTTCTGATTTGCAACCCTCTTTAAATACAAGGAAGCTTCCAAAGATTTTCCAAGCTTTAAAGCTCCGTGAGCGGCTACCATGTAGGTGAAATCCGATGCCGTATTTTCCCCAATATATACTTTTGCCAATTCAACCCCTTTGGCAACCCCCGACTCTCTCCACACATAGCAATCCGCAAGTTCCTCTTGGAGTCGTTGCTCGAGGGAAGTCTCAATCTCGGAAAATGACAATCCATTTTCCAACCAACTGGTAGCTGTTTCCAATTGCCACGCAGATTTATAGAGAAGCCCCAGAGAAAAATAGATCTCAGGTCCATCCAAGTTGGTATTCAATAATTTCAAAAAATCTTGGACCAAAGCAGCAACGGGAAGATGATTTCCATATCGAACCAAATGGAAAAAAGGCTCCTCTTGTTGAAAAAACAAGCAACAGAGTTTGTGACATTTATACGCAAGCTCATAGGCACATCCCTCCCATAAGCTCTCCACCAATTTCTGCAGCATTCGATCCTCACTGAGGGACTCTGGTTCGCCTTGAAAATGAGTCAAAAGACGCTCCAACGTGGGAGTCAACGTTCCCGGTTTTTCCTTCCCATACAAGTGAATCTGGCATCGGATCTCCTCCACCAAAAAGGCAAGATTCCACGGCTCTTTTCGAACCAAATGACCGATAAAAAAAAGGGCTTTCTCATAGTCCTCTTTCTTGTAGTAATAGGTAAAGGTAAGACCCAGGATTTGATTTTTTTTCGAAGATTCCAACAAAACCGATTTTGTATCAAGAGCTTCAATCCACTCCCCCGCTTCTTCCACGTTATTTTGTTTCAATAGAAATTGGGCATACTTGATTTGATACACAGCCGTACTGCCTTGCAACTCCATCATCCGACGGTAATGAACCATGGCTTTTGTATCGTTCTCCATTTCCAAATAACTATCACCCAAAATTCCATGCACCTCCGGATCCCCTTCAAAAATTCCCATCAACAGCTGCAGGCACTCCAACTTCTCAATAGGATCCCCTTTATTTTCTATCAATCGCTTGAGCTTCTCTTTTTCTTGGAGGTAAAACTCCACCGGTGCTTCCATTTCTTTCAGCTGAGCCACCAAGGCACAGAAGCCAAGATCAGGCTGATCTGGATTGCTTTGAAGGGCTGCAAGAAAAAGCGAGGGCACATATTTTCCATTGGAAAACATATGATTGGCAATTTTCTTCACCAAAAGACTCTCGGGTTCCGCCTCTGACAGAGCATGCAAGCAAAAGGTTTCCATCAGAGCCGTGGCCTCAAATTCCTCTAGGGTACAGTAAAGAAAAAAACGGGTGTCCTCCGACAAGGGATGATGCAAAAACACTTCCACATACGCCATGGCTTGATCTCGCAATTGCTGATAGGCCGCTAAATCTCCTTCCTGCTCAGCCATTGTAGCCAAGAAAAATTTCTCATACACCTCCACCTCCGGTGGACACGCCCCTTTGTGTTCATGCCACCAGTCTCGCAAGGTGGAAAAAGCCACCTTCGCTCCCGCATAATTTTGAGCCTCCATGCACTCGCGGGCCATGGTCTGATGGGTTTCAAAATTTCCATAGAGATTATAAGGGGCTAATTTTTCAAAAAGGTAGAAATAGTAATCTCCCTTTTCCGTCTCTTGCAACCGGTAGTACACCTGACTTAGACCGAAATAGGCGGGTGTCCAATCTGGATCGAGCTCAATGCTTCGTAAATAGCTTTCCACGGCTCGCTGCGAATGCCCCTCTTGTTCGAGATTCACGGAAATCCCATACTGTGCAGCAGAAAATGGTCCATATTGAGCCTGCAACAGTTGAAAATGTTCGATGGCCTCTGCCGAATCCAAACGCCCCGTTCTTTGATCGAGCCAGACCAAGCAAAAATCCAAGAGGGCCGTGGAGGCAGACATACGAGACCGAGTCTCTCGGTAGTGCCCGCGAAGAATTTCTTGCTGATCCATGCGAGCCGCAAGTTCCATGCGACGAAAATGCAACAGCATGGCTTGGGGCTGAGGCGGTTCCAGCAAGCCTTCCAAGATTTTACTGGCCTCCTCATACTGGTGAATGAAGATGTACTTATCGACGGTTTGTATTTGCGCTGCGATCCATGGATCCATACTGTCCCCCTCTAAACTCTTTCTTTATTCGGACGAGAGTCAGAAGTCTTAAAGAGACCTAGGGGGCAAACTTGCCTCTTTACGAACAAAGGGGAGGGGAACAGGCTTATGAATGAAATTTCGCAAAAATTCCAGCTGATTATCGGCCGAGACAAATTCCCGTGCTTTCCGCTGTATGCACAAGATCCGAATGAAGGTCTACCTGCTTGCGCTGGAAGGATTCAATGTCCTCATACGGGACTTCTGTGATGGAGTTCCCCCGTAACGCCACAAAATATCCAAATTTCCCCTGCACGACCAAGTCCACCGCATGCACCGCAAAGCGATTGGCCAGAAGCCGATCATAGGCATTGGGTGCCCCGCCTCGTTGTAAGTGCCCCAATACAGTGAAACGGGTGTCCATCTGGGTTCTCTGGTGTAACTCTCGGGCAACCATCGCCCCGATCCCCCCCAGGTTTTTCACCCCTGTAGAGGTATCTTCATAATGAGGAGCCGCATTGGCTTCATATGCCCCTTCGGAGACCACAACCAGAGAGAAGTTTCTCCCCAGTTGTTTCCGATGGAGAATTTTTTGACAAATCACATCGTAGGAAAAGGGAATCTCAGGCAATAAGATCACATTCGCCCCGCCAGCTACACCACCATGGAGAGCAATGTATCCCGAATCCCGACCCATGACCTCCAAGATCATGATCCGATCGTGGGATTCCGCCGTAGAGCGCAAGCGAAAGACCGCATCAGATACCAGGTCCACACAACTAGAAAAGCCAATGGTTTGATCGGTACCCGGCAGATCATTGTCGATGGTTTTGGGAATGCCCACCACGGGAACCCCTCGGTCCAAGAGGGTTTTGCTCATTCCTTGGGTCCCCTCCCCTCCGATGATGATCAACCCATCCAATCCAAGCTCAGCAATCCCTTTTAGGGTTTGCTGAATATGGGCTTCCCCTTGTTCTGTCACATAGGGGTTTCCCCCTTGGGTACATGTACCTAAGATGGTACCCCCTCGATGCAGCAAGTCTTGCACCGCATCCAAGGGAATAGGCTGGGTACGTAAGGGACGAAAGATCAACCCGTTGAGACCATCCCGAATCCCCACGATTTCAATATGATTTTGCTGGGTGGCATACTTGACAATGCCTCGAATGACGGCATTGAGACCTGGACAATCGCCTCCCCCTGTACAAATCCCGATCTTCATAGTGGCTCCCTTCTTTGATATGGGACTCTTTCATACCTGATTTACCGAGAGAAATCATCATAGGGGTCGATAGAAAATCGAAGAAAAGGAGAGAAAACCAGGTTTTTAGGGAAAAATCGTCATCGCCCAATAAAAAACGCATTGAACGATTGCTTTTACAGGCGGCTCAACGGTAAACAGCTTTCTACGAGTTGGAAAAGAGTCAATTTTGATGGAGATTATCAATGAACCGAGCTGAGTTAACGGATTTTATCGCCACCGACATGGAAATTACCAAAGCCCAAGCAGACCGTTTTATTTCTTGTTTTGCTGATGCGGTATATACCAACATTCGCAAAGAAGGCGTAAAAATCGTAGGCTTTGGTACGTTTAGCGCTGCCAAGCGAAAAGCTCGTGTGGGTCGTAACCCCCAAACTGGCGCCGAAGTGAAGATTCCTGCCCGTTGGGCCGTTACCTTCAAAGCGGGTAGTGTATTGAAAGATGCCGCCGCCAGTGCCAAAGCTGCCAGCACAAGCAAGAAAAAGAAGTAATGCGCCCTTCCTTTGAAGAGATCTACTTGCGGTTGGCATTCCTGATGGCCCAACGGTCTACCTGCCATCGCTTGCAGGTAGGCACTGTCATTACCAGTACCGATTATCGAAAAGTCCTTGCCGTCGGATACAACGGGAATGCCAGCGGACTTCCCAATGGATGTGACCGAAGGGAAGAGCCTGGCAATTGTGGGTGTTTGCATTCCGAGGAGAATGCCATCATCAACTGTGACAGCTCTCGCAGCACAGAAAAAGTGGCCTTTGTTACCCATCGTCCCTGTGCCGCTTGTGCCAAACGATTTATCAACCTAGGACACGTGAAGCGGGTCTGTTTTGCAATTGCCTACCGAAGCGAAGAGGGCTCATCCATCCTGCAACAAGCTGGAATTGAGCTCATTCAGTTGCCTGTGCCCTCTGGTGTATCCACCACGTGAATTTCTTGTTCCAATACCCCTGCCAACACTTGCCAAATCTTTAGGTAGGCGATCCTCACCCGTGTAGAGGGCATCTCTCGCAACAATTGGGCAAAGGACACCGTCTTTTCAGGCCCCTGAGGGGCCTGGGGTAAAAGAAGCCCATATAGGGTGTAAGATTTCTCTGCCTCTGTTACCGGTAACTCGATATTTTCAAGGATGCGACAGCGTGCCCTTGGTATATGGGTACCTACCCGTTGCTCCATGGCATGATATAGCTGAAGGGCAATCGGGCTTCCCCCCTGTACCTCGAAGCCAATTCCGGGCAACTCGCCCTCTTTCGCTCCCAATACCTGAAAAATTCCCTTCGCATCAGGATAGGCGACTAGCAATAACGCATGGGGTGTGGGGCAATATCGTTCCATATTTCTCCTATGCCTTTACCCGTAAAAAGAGTTGCTTTGTAATCCCCGTGAGGGTTTCCTTTACCCCCCGATGATGGAGCGCTGAAGCTTCAAAATGCGGATAGCCATGGGGATTCAACTCTTTTTGCAGCACATCGAGGGGAAGTGCCGTAGCATCATCTCGCTTGTTATACTGGATCACGCAAGGGATTTCTTGGAGAGAAATTCCCAGCTGAGGGGCTTGCAACTCAAAGGATTCATAGATATTGAGGGTATCCTCCACCGCAGACAATCGAGAATCCATTATGAAGACAATTCCATCCACGCCCCGATATAAGGTCTCCTGCACCGTACTGTCTCGAACAGCTAAGGGACTACAGGTGAAAAGATGCACATGGAGAAAAAAGTTCTCTACTGGGTCCAATCGCAAAGGCAAGAACTCGAAAAAAAAGGGGGAGACAATGGGGGGCACCTCCCCATGAAGATAGGTAGCCCGTCGAATGGCTTGCAGGTTCTCGGTTTTCCCTGCTCCAGTCGCTCCCAAATAGAGAATTTTAAAATACGTCTGTTGAGAATCGATATTCGTAAATGCCATCCAGGTATTCTTTCGATTATTGTTGTCGCCTTCGATGGGCCCAATACTCATACCCCATCGGTAACAAGGAAAGCATCACGATCCCCCCCATGGCCAAAGTCAAACTCTTTCGTATAAAAGGCAAGTCCCCAAACACATACCCCAAACCCAAGAAAAGAACGGCCCAAAGCGCCCCACCCACCACATTATAGGTCATGTATTTCCCATAGTGCATACGACCCAATCCAGCCACAAAAGGAGCAAAGGTGCGCACAATAGGAACAAACCGACACAACACGATAGTCTTTTCCCCATACTTCTCATAAAACTGATGCGTTTTATCCAAATAGCTTTGCTTTAAAAATCGGGAATCCTTGCGAAACAAACGAAGACCAAAAAAGTGCCCTATGCTATAATTCACCGTATCCCCTAGCACAGCACCACAGAATATGGTAGCAAGCAGGGTTGGGAAATCCAGAAGGCCCCGTCCCGCCAGCGTACCCGCGGCAAATAGAAGGGAATCCCCAGGTAAAATGGGAGTCACGATGAAACCCGTTTCTGCAAATATAATTAGAAACAGCACAGGATAAATACGCCATCCAAATTGGCTAATCATGCTTCCCAGATATTGATCAATTTGCAAGACAAAATGGATTACAAAGAAAAAACCATCATATACATGAGTTATCCATTCCACGTGCTATACTCCGTATCAAAGAAAGATCCATACACAATATCATAGAACTTTTTTGGAGGCGACAACAAATGAATCGATCCCAATTCCTCAAACTGTTTGAATTTCTTTCACTCGTAGCCTTTGGGCTTGCCTACTGGTTGTATGATCTACGCATCGCAACAGCTACGCTGATGGTATTTTCCACGCTCTTCGTCATGGTCGCAGGCATGCTGCACGAAAAGCTTACCCACCTTCAATGGGGAACCTGGGGCGTGATCATCATACTGGGAACTTTTACACTTTTGTCTCAAAATGATAATATCATCAAATGGAAACCCACCATTTTAAATGTGGCCCTCGCCATTGCCTTTGGTGTCAGCCATTGGATTGGAGAAAAAACCCTTTTAGAAAGAATGCTACACACCCACTTTATCGCTCCCGCTTATAAACTTCGAAAAATTAGCCAAATCTGTGTTGTCTATTTCTTGGGGATTGCCATCTTGAATCTACTGGTGGCATACTCTTTTGATACCTCCGTGTGGGTGAAATTTAAACTGATCGGCCTTTTCGTCTTTAATGGCATTTTCGTAAGCGGATGTGTGTACTACCTGCGAGAAGAAATGAAAATCTATCTTGAAAAACAAGGCCATAAATAAGCGAGTACACGTATGTCTCTGTTAGAAGTTTCTCACCTATCCAAGCAATATGGTTCCCGATGGGCCATTCGAGATCTCACCTTCTCTGTTGAAACCGGGCAAATTTGTGGCATCTTAGGTCCCAACGGCAGTGGAAAAACCACCACCCTCGGCATACTCTTGGGATGTACTCGTCCTACATCGGGTACGTATGGATGGCTGGACACCATGGGCTCTGATGTGGTGCGAACCCAAATTGGAGCCCTACTAGAAAAGCCCACATTTTATCCCTGGCTCCAGGCAGAAGCCAACCTCCAGCTCACAGCCGTGATACGTGGCATTACGGGACGTCATGCCATCGAAAAAGCCCTCGATCAAGTAGGGCTCTTGCCCCATAGACAGACCCTTTATCAAAAATTTTCCCTGGGAATGAAACAACGCTTGGGAATTGCGGCAGCTTTATTAGGAGAACCCCCCATTTTGGTTCTGGATGAACCTACCAATGGCATCGATGCCGAAGGCATCGCTCATATGCGCGCACTCTTTATGGACTTTGCCTCCCGAGGCAAAACCCTACTGGTTTCGAGCCATATCTTAGATGAAATAGAAAAGATTTGCTCCCACGTGGTCATTCTGAACCGAGGCGCTATTGTAGCCCAAGGACCCATTCAGGAAGTCCTCCAAGCGGAAGCGACCATCGAAATAGCAGCCTCCGATATGGATACCTTGCAACGTATCCTGACAGAATCCACCCTGATTGAAACCTGTACGAAGGCAGGTGATGTATTCCGTATCTTGCCCCGTGATACGGCCTGTACCGTAGAAGAGATCAATCGCATGCTGGTGAGCCATCATATTTTTGCCTCCCACCTCATTCGACGCAAGCAAAGTTTGGAGCATCATTTTCTTTCCTTAGTTTCCTCAGAAAATGGGCAGGTGTCGGTATGAAAAAAATCCTATGGCTTACCTACTACAAAGTGATTCCCTATCGCATCTTCTGGATATCGCTATCTCTCTTCCTCGCTGTATTCCTACTGGGCATTGGCGTCATGTCCGTCTTCACGGGCGGCGCAGGCATGGGCGCTACACTCTCTCCACTACTGCAACGACCCTATATCTGGGGAAATTTGTGTTGGGTGGGACAAGTAGGGCATTTCATTCTTAGTTTTTTACTGGTGATGTTGGTAGTCAACGACTATGAACAAGGCACCCTCCGCAAGCAAGTCATGGATGGGGCCAGCCGAAATATGATGCTTGGACATTATGCTTTCTTGGGCGTACTGCTCTCCTTTATGGCCCTCACCGTAGTTTTATTCGCGGGACTATTTTTTGGGGAAAAAGGCAGCAGCCCCTTTGGCACATGGGTCCAGCTAGGCATCATGGGGCGCTTTTTCTTGGAGGGCGTGTCCTTACATGCAGCTACACTGTTCGCGATCTTGTTGGTGAGAAAAAGCGTACCAGCCATACTTTTTTTGAGTCTTTGGCAGGTATGTTTAGAACCTTTACTTGGATTGGCACTTAACCACTATGTCCATGATGGCATATCAAGCTATTTGCCATTCCATGCCCTCTCGAATTTAATCCCAGCGCCTCATTTAACCTTTGTAGGCGTCTCCGATTCTGATCCACTCTCATGGATTGAGTGGCTGGTTTCTCTTGGATATACGGGGATTTTTTATTTGGGTAGTTGGCTGAGATTGAAGTATCAAGATTTATAACTTTTGGGGAACCAGCCGCGTACCCCTTCGGGACACAGGCAGTTTTTCTCCAAACCCCTCCTTGCAGGGGGGGAAGGCGTGGAGGGGGAAGCCCTCCACATCAAAAAGTGGTGGGCCCACCAGGACTTGAACCTGGGACCTTGGAGTTATGAGCACCCTGCTCTAACCAACTGAGCTATGAGCCCACACCACTCCCGCAGTTATGCCATAGCCAAGAATCCCTCGCAAGCAAATCATAAACTTCCGCCTCAACGGGGGTTTTTTCCTGCAATATTTGGTGGATGGATTTTTTTAAAATATGCTATAGTCAGGCTTCTGTTTTTAACGAGAACCATCACCGATATAAAGGAGTTTCAAATGGTCTCAACAATCGTTCGCGCTGTGTTCGCCGTTTCTGTTGCCCTCTTAGGGTTTACCGCAAGTGCAACGCCTCCAGTTACAACCGCTTCTGCAGAGCCAACCGAACAGCCAGCTCCAATTCCAGTTCCAGCTCCAGCTCCAGATGAGCCAATACCGGCAGAAAATCATTAATCAATTTTGATCGCAATAAAAAAGCACCGAATGAATCACTTCTCTCGATGCTTTTTTATTATCTTCTATGCTTAGCCATTTTGTATTTCTAACTCTCGACAATGATCCCATCGATTTCTCCTTTCCTCTGCCCCTAGATATTCCAATGAAACTTGCCCAATCGCACCATGATCTCCGGATTCCAAGTATGCAATTTGTTCTCTCTCTCCCAAGCAAACAATTTCTTCTTCCCTTGACGCGACATTAAGATAGGGCCCAAATTGGGATTTCAAACATTGAAACCGCGGCTCTCTCGCCAGCATCTCCAATGCCATCCAATTTTTAGATCGAAGATGAAATTGATTATGTTGCAAATATTCCAGCTGAGCCAAGTTGCGAATTTGTACGCCTCCGGGTATAGGCACTCCCGCATAATAAGCTCTTTGCTTTTCGATGTCTGCTGTGGGATAGACCTCTGTCCAAATTCCGCCTTGTAAATATCGAATCAACAATCCTGTAATTCCTGTTCGATGAATACCCATTTTACAATGAAATAGAGTCGCTGATTCAGAAGTAAGAATTTCTTCGGCAACTTGATAGAGCGCCTCTCGATCCCCCTTTCGGGTAATCCATTTCCCATTGTCTTCTTGAAAATCTTTGGCTTCTATATTTTTTTCAAGAGGATTAAATCCATCTAAAAATACATTCCGATTGCCTCCATGCAAGAATACAAATGGATATCGACCTGATTCAATGGCAATAGCTTTTTCTTCCCGAGCAAAAGGACCTTGCCCATACATAGGATAACCAAAAAACCATTCATACGGTCGAGATACAATGGGTTCTCCCATCTCTGCGATCGCTTTTCCAAGCGGAACATGTCCATTCACGATACTCTCACATGTGGGTACACCATATCCATACTCATTGAGATAGAGAATTTTTTGAGGAAAAGGAAGATCCTGTTCTTGCAAATGCGAAGCTAACAGCTCTACCCCTTTTTGTCCTAATCCAGAAGAGCGATAGATATGGTAATGCTTATTTTGTACCAGCACGCCAAAATTGAGTTCCTTCTTGGCTTTACAGAAAGCAGAGGTATTTGATTCCTGAAACACTCGATGGGGTAAATCCTGAGCCGGTACCATTGCCATAATTGAATACGAGAAAAAGGAAAAAGCCAATAGCGCACTTCTTCTGGCATACCGTTTCATAGGACCTCCAGACACAAGCTGAAATATGGGGGGATCTATATATGACGTTATCTGAATAGAGAAAAAAAGAAAACCAGACGGATTTCTATTCTTTATTGGGGAATCAGCTATTTATTATTCATGTGGAGGGGGAACGCCCTCCACACCTCCACACCTCTCATAAGGAGGGGGAGGGAGAAAGCGAGTGGAAAGTACAAATTTTTCCTCTTCTGTCAAAGCAACGTATACACACTGCTCCCGCGCTTTCAAAATCAAACGGCTCACTATGTAATATCTCCCAGCAGACAAAGGAAGCCATGGTTGATCCAATGCATTATCCAATTTTAAATACCATTGCGTAAGCCCAAACCATGTTTTTTTTGCCACAAAGGAAAGCTGCCATGGATCCAGCTGAACATCCGAATGATGTTCCATTTCAATCATTTGTGAAAAATAAATATCCTGGGGATCAAGTGCCAAGAGAGGAAGCGACAAGCTAATACTCAGAAGCCACGTACCCCATCTTGCTTTCTTCATCCCGGAAGCCTCCGATAAAATGTTATCCCTTTTTCCTGGACCACTCAATCAAATCAATTTTCGTTACAATCCTAATGGGGGTATGTACTTCATCCACAATTAAGACACTAGAAGAGTGAGACAAGAGTGACTGAAGTGCTGGGATGGGTGTTGACATATTTGCTGTAGTTGGTCGAAGTCCCATATACATTTTCACGTGACTATCTTCCCCGTTCTGAGAATGCAAACAAAGTCTGTCATACAAATCTTGTTCATAGATCATCCCCACCAATTCGTTCTGTTCATTTACCACTGGGATTTGAGAAAATCCATGTTTTTGCATCAAGGCAATGGCCTCAGATAGAGGGGCCGACTCCAAGATGGTAAGCAAAGGTTGAAATTGTAATTGCTCTAGAAGAGTAGCCACATTACCTTCCATCAATTCCCCTTGAAGGAATCGATTGTCCATCATCCATTTATCGTCCATAAATTTGGACATGTAGTTACGAACTCCATCCGGCAAAATCACCACACAATTTTGTCCAGACTTTAACCCTGTAGCAGCCGTTAGTACTCCAAACAACGCAGACCCCGAAGAACCTCCACATAAAATGCCTTCTTCTCGAATCAAGCGTCGTGCCAATCGAAAAGAATGATAGTCGGAGGTTTTGACCCAATGATCCACCAAATTTCTATCGAGCACTTGGGGAATAAAATCATACCCAATGCCCTCTACCTTATAAGTAGAAATGGGGCCATCTCCAGCCAAGATGGAGCCGATGGGATCGACACCTACAACTTGGCAATTTGGCACAATTTCCTTAAAACGCCTGGCAATTCCAGTTAATGTTCCGCCTGTACCTGCAGAAATTACCACCATATCCACCTTGCCATCCAAATCTTCCAAAATCTCCTCTGCTGTAAACTTGGCATGGGAGTCTGGATTTCCCGGGTTAGTATACTGATCAAGAATATGAGCCCGTGGCAGCTCCATCTTCAATCGACGGGCCACACTGATATGACTTTCAGGAGAATCCCATGCCGCTTCCGTCGGAGTTCGAATGATTTTCGCTCCCAAGGCTTCGATCACCACCTGTTTTTCTCGGCTCATTTTTTCTGGCATGGTGATGATTACGTTATAGCCCTTGATCGCACCCACCAAAGCAAGACCGATCCCTGTGTTCCCCGAAGTAGCCTCAATCAACGTATCCCCCGGGCGAATTCGTCCCTCTCGTTCGGCCTCCTCCACCATGTAGTGGGCAATTCGATCCTTCACAGACCCCCCTGGATTGGCAAATTCACATTTTGCATATACGGTACAAGGCAAGGAGGCCGTAACTTTGTGAAGTTGCACGAGGGGGGTCTTGCCAATGGCATCCAGCATGGTATTGTATCGCATAAGAGAGGCTCCAGAGAGAATGATGACGTTCAATCAAACGAGATGAGTATACTGAATATATAGAGGTTTTCAAGATTCGAACCGGGAAGGCATCGTGATTCAACTGATTTGTTTTCATTGTGGCGAACGTTCTGCCCACAATGCTATAGAAAGAACAAGTGAATGTCCCCACTGCGAGCGAGACGCAAAAGCATGTGTAAATTGTAAGTTTTACGAAGAAAATCATCATCATCAATGCCGAGAGCCCCAAGCAGAATGGGTACGCGACAAAGAAAAATCCAATTTTTGTGAGTATTTTCTCTCCATAGAAACAAAGAAAAATCCAAAAAAAACGGATGATTCACTCTCAGCCTTAGAAAAACTTTTCTCCGCAAAAAAACCTTCCTAACCCTTTTTCTTCCCTTACCCCTCCAATTTTGCCGAGCTGCCTCCCTCTGAAAGGTGGGACAATGGGAGTATGAAACTTTCACTCCCCACTTTGGCATTCGATATCGGCACCTCTAGCATCAAGGTATTGCGACTGGATCGCCATGGAAAGAACACCTTTGATATCCGCCTCCATTTACCCACACCAGAGGGCTCTCTTCAAGATGGGGTGATCCAGGATTATGGAAAACTCCAACCGTTTTTACATGAGCACATCCATAAGCTGCCTATTTATCCTCATTTCAATCGAGCCACACTGGCACTCGGAGAAAATTCCGTCATCATTAAACGCATCTATTGTCCCGAACAAAAAGTAGAGGATCTGGCTGAGACTTTGTTATTTGAAGCAGAACAACACTTTCAGCACGACATCGATGAACTATATTTTGATTACTTCTTACAACCAGAGTTAAAGAAAGACAACCTCATCCCAGCCGTTTTAGTGGGAGCCAAAAAAAATATTGTGGAGCAGTATGTAAGTCTTATCCGATCGTTGGGACTCAAAATCAACGCTGTAGAATGCAGTGGATTTTCTTTGATCAACACCATGGAAGCCATGGCATTACCTCGAATAGGCCTCACCCTGCTACTCCATATTGGAGCGTCCTCCACCCAAGTGATCCTGCTTGAAAATGCCTCGTATGTCTACAATCGACTGATTCCAATTGCAGGAAATGAATGCACACGTCATTTAGCCACCCAGCTAAAAATTCCTTTTCAAGAAGCGGAACAGAAAAAGAAAGATGGCGCTTTTGATGTTGCTTTCATGCAGCCTGTATATGAATCCATTTTTCATGAGATTCGCATGTCTCTTTCTTTTTATTTTGAATCAAAAGAAATGAAAGGAGAAACTCGAATTCAATCCATTTATCTATCTGGAGGCAGTTCAGCCATCAAAGGATTGGAACAAGCCTTTTCTGAGTTTTTTTCTCTCCCGGTACAAGGGATTGATCCATTTTCCACTTTCTCTTCTCTCAAAAATACCCGTGTTCCAGAAGAGAGTACGAACCATCGATCCTTTTCCATTGCTACTGGGCTGGCCATTCGACCCAGCTTTTTCACCATTGGATAAGAAGGAGCACATCTATGATTGTCATCAATCTCGCTCCCCCCGAAGAACTAGAAAATCGATACTGGTATGCATTTGATCTATTGATTTTTTGTTTTTCTTTTCTCCTTTTTTTGGGAATGTCCCAAATATATATACAGCATGTCGAAAATAAAATTACCTCCATCGAAGCGGAAACAAAAGAAACAACCACGCAGATAGCACAACTCGCACCCTCCCTAAAAAGATTCGACGAAATTCATCATATTATTGAATCCGAAGAACGAAATTTACGGTCCATTCAAAACATTACTACGTCCAAAATCTCCCGGTATGAACCAGTGGTTCTCCTCGAATATTTACAAACTTTAAAACCAGATGGGGTTTGGATTTCTTATATAGAGGAAAAAAGCGAGAGTGCCACCATCAACCTTACTGGAGGTGCTTTCAACCATACAGCTGTCGCCGAATTTATGACAGCCCTCTCAGAAACCCAATACGCAAAACATACCAACCAAGATGTCCGTTCCCTGGTGTACTTTACCATGGTCACCCTGGAACGAGTATCGAAAGAAAGTGGATCCTCCATAGAAAAAAGCACCGAGGCTTCAGATAAAATCAATACGTCTTCGGAACCCCCCCACTCTTCATTCTCTTCCAATGAAATGAAAGGATTCATCACTTTCTCTCTCATTCTTAGCTATTCGCGGGGAAATCAGAGCCAGGAAAAGGGATCTTAAATGGAAATGATCCGACTCAAAGGACTTTACCGATCTTTTGGCATCAAAGCTCGACTCATTCTCATGACAGCACTGGGAATCATATCTCTCTGCGTTGCTGTACTCCAATCAAGTTCAGATCTGCAAGATCTTCTGGAGCAAAAGACACAAGAGCGACAAGTTGCCCAAGAAAAATGGAAAAAATCAGAAGTAAAATCTCAGCAACTTCCAGGATTAGAAAAAAAATTACAGGGACTTTTATCCGAACTAGATAAGATCAAGCGATTTATCCCAGAAAATTTTGCCATTGATCAACTTTTACAGAAAACAGCTGAAGATGCCGCCGAAGCCGCGGTAATCCTCCAATCCTTCTCTCCAGGGAAAATTTTGCCCGCTACCCAACTGTTACGATATGTTTCCATTCAAATTCATATTTCTCTACTTGGCAATTATAACAATCTTGTCACCTTTATCGACACGGTGGTTCATTGGCCTATCACCGTTCATATTCAGAATTTTCATCTATCCTTATCGGAGATTACACCGGATGGCACTGACGTCATCCATGACTCTTATCAGAAAAAAAAATCCAAAGTATCAAAAATTTCAGCAAAAATGGATATGGTTTTATATCGAAGTTTATCTAAATCGGAAGAAATTGCTCTGCAATCTGCATCGGAACCTGTGACAAAATTGGATCAGAAGAACAAAAAGAAAAATACAAGCAAATGAAACAGGTTTTCCCATGGATGTTCCCCCTTCTCCTACTTCCACTCCTTGGAAGTGGGCTCGCTGATTCTGAAGGATGGGATCATTACACGGGGAGTGAAAAATTGGAACATCTCACCGATCTAGCCAAAGAGGCCAATCTAAAGAAAGACCCAGACTATGTCTATTCGTCTTTTATGAGACCCGATCCATTTGTACCTCCCATGGAACCAACTTTTCAAAATTTGAACCCTATCGCCATGACAAGTCCATTGCAACGAATTCCATTAACAAAAATTTCTTTAGTCGGGGTTTGGAAACTAAAAAATGGGCAGAAAAAAGCCCTTGTCATGACAGAGAAATCCATGCCTCTCACCGTACGAATAGGGGATCCCATTGGCACCCATGGTGGAATCGTGGTGGAAATCTCCTCTGAATACCTCCTCGTGAAAGAAACAATCACAGGCCCAACTGGAGTCCCCCATATTTCCTACACCGAACTTTGGATGCAGGGAACCCATGAAGAAAAGGAAGAGGCCAGGCAAGCAGATCAGTTGGAAAAAAAAATCGAACCTCCCGCTGTGACGATTTCTGCTCCAGCAGATTCTGGGAATCCAAAACCAGAATTACCAGACCAGAAGGAATCACATTCGCCTTAGAAGGGTTATCGTGCGTATTTTACTCGTACTATTCTTATCTGGTCTCACTCCCCTTCTTCTTGCCACGCAGGTCGTCAAAGAGGAAGCTTCTTCGGACTTTGAAGACTTCAAAATGCCAACAAAGGAAAAGGAAGTCAAAAATTTGACGGGAGATGATTTCGATGAATTAAAGAGCAAAGATCAACCCGATATTAAGAAAGAAGACTTTTCAAGACTGGAAGTACCCGCAAGTCCCATCGTAGAAAGTGAAGTGATTTTTAAAGACCCAATCCCAAAAAAGGACATTCAAAATCGCAATCCCATGGAATCTGTTTCCTTAGAATTCAAAGGCGCCCCAATTAAAGAGGTGCTCTCTGTTTTATCCTCTGAGAGTGGCAATAATTTCGTATTTCCTGACGAGATTGGCAACAAAAAAGTATTCATTACCCTGCATAATATTCCCCTCGATCAAGCCTTGAATGCTATTTTAGATACCTATGGACTTGGCATGATCCCCTTGAAAGGGAATATCATCCGCATCGATACACTCGATCGTTTGAATGGAGAAAAGAAGAATATCGATCAAATTCGAAAGAACGGCACGCTCCTACAACCGACCAAGGTGGTGATTTTCCGTCTTTCTTATGCCAATGCAGATAAAATCATCAAAATGATCCAGGAAATGCTTCCTTCCCTCAAATATGATGAACGGGTAAAAGTCCAATTTGATGACCGAACCAACTCGTTAATTGTGGAGGCCGTTTCTCAAGATCTAGAAAAAATTAAAAAAATTATTGAACAAATCGACTTACAAACCCCTCAAGTAAAAATTGAAATCCGCGTAGTGGAAATTCTTAAAAATGTGAATAAATTTTTAGGGATCAACTGGGGAGGCCCCTTTCGATATGACCAGTCCAGAGGCTTGGGATTTGGGAATATTATCTTCCCTAACAACATGACATCTGCTTTTTCCGTAGATACCAAAGCCTTCGGGGCCCAAAACGGCATCAGCTTCGATACCCATTTTGGCAGTCTTAACAACATCGTAGAACTCGATCTCCGACTGCGCATGGCAGAGCTATCTTCCTATACTCGAGGGTTACAAAATACCAGTGTTACGGTTTTGGATAACCAAGCCGCTTCCATTGAGGCAGGCTCCGAAGATTACTTTGATGTGCCGGTTGGACTCAATGATTCTCGATTGGCCTCCGTCAAATCTGCCTTGACCCTTAAGGTAAAACCCCATATTACAGCCGATGGTTCTGTACAGATGAGCATCCATATCGATCGAGATTCACCCCAAGGACTTGCCAGCAATTCCAAAGCTGTATCCAGCAAAAGCATTACGGCACTGGAAACCAACATGCTACGCAAAAGTGGAGAAACCGCAGTCATCGGTGGATTGTACTCTACAAGCCTCGCCCAAACCGACCAAGGGGTCCCCTTTTTCTCCTCCATCCCCATATTGGGCGCCTTATTTCGCTCCAAAGGCACCGTCGAAGATAAAAGAGAGTTGATGATTCTTGTGACGCCCTTGATCGTCAACGGCAAGCAAAAGAAAGAGGATCTCAAAATGGCCCTCTCTGACGAAGCGCCTCCTTCTACAGAAACACCAGTTTCTACCGAATCTCCTCGCATCCCAAAATGGGACGAAAAGCCAGAGCCCCCTACTAAGCCTCTAGCCACTCCTTCCCAGGATCAAGCAGGAAGCCATTATGAATGAACCTAGATCTAGCTATTGGAGACAAGCCCTTATTTTGAGCATAAGTTCGCTCCTACTCCAATGCTCTGGAGCCTTGGATGGCCCTGGGATGTGCAGTCTCAGTTGTGGCTCGAGTATTGCCGCCCCTCCAGAGGCAAGCCTTGCCTTTATGGGATTTGCGCCCAATACAAGCTTATCACTCGCCTGCAATGGGCAACCCGGGCGTTACCCAAAAGCCGTTCCCATTTATTTCACCATCACCCAGCCAGGACAACCCTTGCCTGCGGATCAGATTCCCGGGGATTCTATCAATCTCCCAGTGTCCACAGGAAGCTCCACAAATGCAAGCACAGCCCTATCTTCTGCCCTGGGGGGAATCAGCTTCAATGTGTCCATACAGGGCGGTGTAATGGCTCCTATTGCAAATCCCTCTAGCTCAGCGGATCAATACACAGGAATTGTCACCCCACAAAGTCAATGGTGCACCAACTCCTGTGGTACCGGACATGTGGATATTGTTCCTGCTTGTGAAAGCAGCCAGAACATTATAACCTTGTTGGTAGAATCCGGTGGAATCTCCAATTACCTCACGATTACGGTGAATCCGTGACCTTTGCTTTCTTACGAGCCGCTCCCTTTTGGGCTGCGGAGAAAAAATGGATGGAAGCCTTTGTCCAAACCCCCTCCATACCCGGAGCGGGAAAAATGGCTCCTTTCCTAACCGAGTATCCTGGGTTGCAGCTACGTTTTTGGCAGGAAGTCCGATGCCAATTTCCTGAATGGCGCATGGGGCAAGTGCGATATGCCTCTAGTTTATTCCAAGTAGGGATGTTCGATCAGGTATGGACAGTCCTACAATCCTTGCCACTCAAGCAAGAGCCAGCCGCTAGACGCCTGTTACTTGATATGAGTGGGGTGATGGGATATGCCATCTTGGCAGAAAAGCTATTCGTTTCCCTTTATCCCGATGGCACATGGATAGGGATCCATACCCTGATCCCATCGAAAGTGCCTCAGATTTCTCCCAAAGTATTGCAGCTCTTTCAGATGGCCTATCCAGAAGCAAGATGGCTACGTGAACTTGAACCTATTTTGGGAGAGGGGACACGCAAGGTAGAGGGCTCCCTCGAGAGAGGGGATTTTCAGGTAGAATCGTTTTTTATATAGCGATCAAATCGAGGGTTACAGAGTATCAATGTGAGACAAGGCTTCCACGATGTCCTGGGCAGACATAGGATAAATCAAGGCATTGGCAAAAAGTTCACAACCTGCAGGAGATAAAATCTTTTGAGCAGGTCCATCAAAAAACCCCTTCCATTTTACCAAAAACGCTGAAAATGTTTCAGGATTAGTTAAAGCATTCAGATATTGACTACCTATTTCCTTAAACTCTTGTAACACCACATCTTTTGTCGCCTCGCCGCAAGTTGCATGATTCAATGCAGCGCTACACAGTCCCAATACAACATAAATTCCATGAATAAGATCTGAATCAAATCTCCTTTCCTTAGAGCTTGCATAAGAAGATCCTAATCCTACATATTTCATTCGCTCATAGTCAAATAACACCAACTTTTCATCCATGATAGCAATATTGCCCAGATGAAAATCGTAATTAACGATTTCCTGCCTATGCAATACCCAAAGAGCAGAAAACATGTCCTTGGCATATTCCAAAGTGGCACGTGTAGGGATATATTCCAAAAAAGGAAGATCATCAAAAATAGCAGTACCTATAATCACATGGAACTGACCTATATCGTCTACGGTAATTCCAGCTCCATAAAATGGGATATGACCAGAAGCTCCATTACCTTCATCTAAAATACACATCTCAAGAAAAGAATTTTTAAACGCTTTTTGGCTCATACTCAGCAAGCATGAGGTGAAATGAGATGAATCTCTCTGCTTAATTGCCATAGAACCCACAGAATCTCCATTTTTTAAAAATTCCATTTCCACTGCATAGGCAGAAAGCCCTTGCCCAAGAACACGAATCATTCTCGCTTCCATCTGTTCTACTCTGCCATCGGCTCCCGTTCTTCTCCAATTCCCACAAAAGGAACCTATAGTGCAAGAAGAAATAGATATCGATGGATTCTTCGTCAGCCATTCAGAAAACAGTGCTTCTTTTTCTTGCCTCTCAAGAGAAGTGGTTTCTGGTTTTTTTTGTACAGAAAAAACAAAAAATTGTTTTCCTGACAATTGATCAAATTGACTCAGCATCTTTGCTGGAAGATCCAACATCTTAGACGACCCAAATCCCCATTCACTAAACAACAAGGAAAAAACAATTATCCCACACGATAAAAAAAGATTCTTTCTCTTACTCATACAACGCTCCTGATTTCTTAAATTAACGAAACTCTACTTGGAGTTTTTCTACCAACCAGTTTCGCAGCGATTCCAACTCTTTTTCCACCACATCATCCGTCAAGGTTTTTGTACTGGACCGAAAGGTCAAGGAGAAAGCCACGCTCTTTTTCCCGGGGGGTAGAGATTCGCCCTCAAAGGTATCGAAGATGGAAAAAGATTGCAAATGCTTTCTCCTTGGATGGCTTTCGATAATAGGTGCCATAGAGGCATAAGAAACCAATTTTTCAACCAAAAAGGAGATGTCTCGCACGATCGGAGGAAATTTTTTCCCGAGGTCTTTTCGTGTCTCTTTTTGGGAAGAAATCTGCTCAAACAAGGTTTCAAGATCTAATTCAAAGGCCACGATATGAGGTTCAAGTCCCAGGGAGGCCACCACACTGGGATGCAATTCACCAAGCCATCCAATATCCACGCCTCCAATACTCACTATGGCGGCCGCATGGGGATGAAGAAAGGGAAGTTCTTGCGTTTTAATAGGGCGATATACAGCTACTTCTTTCGTAAAAATCCCAAAAAATGATTCCAACAACTGCTTCACAGAAAAGTAGGAATGAAGAGCTTCGGGTTCATGCCAAGAAAGAGAGGAAGCGATACGATCACAGACAAAAGAGATCATATGCCTCTCGCCCATGCGGAAGGGCTCCCCTTGGGCCTTTGCCGTAAGGCAACGATTCGGCTTGCCTCGATTGAGGGTCACCCCTTCCACCGTATCTCGAGGTTGGGATGGATCAAAATAGATTTTTCCCACTTGAAACAACTGGGCATCATGCACCCCATGGTTTCTGTTGTATAACAAGGACTGAATCATATTGGGCAACTGTGTGGACTGCATCCATCCACACAGTTCATTGATGGGGTTCTTCAATCGAATGGAAGGCCACAATGGATGGGTGGGTGTCAACTGCAATTGAGAAAAAGATTCTTCCTTGCAGAAAGGAAAGGTGATGATTTCACACGCACCCAACTCAGCCAAAGCAATTTTACATCGGCTCTGGAAGGGGACAAAAGGATCTTGGGCCATGGGCGTCAAGTCCATCTTGGGTAAAAAAGAAGGGATTTTATCGAAACCTTTGAGTCGAAGCACCTCTTCAATGAGATCCACTTCTCGATCCATATCATGTCGCCAAGAGGGGATAGAAAAGAGCATCCGTTCATCGGTTTTATCTAATAGTGATAAGCCCAAGGACTCGAGATGTTGAATGCAAGCTTCCATGGAAAGCAAGGGAAGACCTGATAATTCCCGAATGCGAGACAAACGAAGCGCAATGCGTTTTTCCTTGGCTACATAACTTGCCGCTTCCACAAAATTAGAGGCAATTTGTGGGGATTCCAGCCCTTGTTCCTTTGCACAAGCAGCAATGAGATGAGCCACTCGCTGGGCCACAGTCTCCAAGTTTTCCACATCCACCCCTCGTTCAAACCGAAAGGAGGCATCCGTGGAGAGTCGCAACCGCTTCGCAGTTCTACGAATCAATTTTGGATGGAAGCGAGCCACCTCCAGCACCACATGATGGGTAGCGTCACTCACAGCAGAAGCCAGACCACCCATAATCCCAGCAATCCCCACGGGAGTTTCTTGGCTTTGAATCAGAATGTCTTCAGGTTCTAAGGTAACTTGCTTCTGATCTAAGGTCGCAAACGCCTGAGAGGATTTCACCGTGCCCACTTCCAACCGAGGCGAGGGTAGCGTATCCAAATCGTAGATATGGTTAGGTTGACCCCATTCCAACATGACATAGTTGCTCACATCCACCAAAAAGTGGATGGATTTCTGCCCAGCAGCTTCCAACCGTTTTTTCATCCAAAATGGCGTCTTCAATACCGGTACATCGCGAATCACCCAGGCAAGAAAACGATCACATCCCAGAGAATCCCCGATGGATACAGAAACGAAGTCCTTCGAAGAAAAAGAGGCTCGATTCACTACCTCGGAAGAAGGAAGTCGCAATTTTTTTCCGAGCTTAGCTGCCAAATCACGTGCAATACCGATATAACTCACGCAATCTGCTCGATTGGGCGTGATCTTCAGATCATAGACGACATCGTCAATTTTCAGATGCTCCCGCAGCGCAGCCCCCGTAGGCCACTCCAAAGGGAATTCCAAAATGCCATCATGGTCATCGGACAATCCCAACTCTCGACCGGAGCAGAGCATCCCCATAGACTCCACGCCTCGAAGCTTTGACCGTTTGATCTTGGTTCCATCGGGAAGTTCACTGCCATGCACAGCGAGGGCCACTTTAATCCCCCCTCGGGCATTGTGCGCCCCACACACGATTTCCAAGGGTTCTGCCCCAGGCAAGTGTGCCACCGTACATACCCGAAGCTTCTCGGCATCAGGATGCTGTCGAGCGGAGAGAACTTCCCCCACCAATAGCTTCCCATCGAGAGGCGCTCGTCGACGGACCGCTTCCACCTCGTGACCCAATTGGGTCAAGGTATCTGGGAGACGATCTTTTTCTTCTGCTGTAAGCTCAATATATTCTTGTAACCATTCTAGAGAAAGTAACATAGCGAGAAATCCTTGAAAAAATTGGGTTCCTTAGGCCGTATACAAAGGAAACTGACGATGCAAGGCCACGTCTCCCTCAAACAATTGCCGCAAATCAGGTAGCCCGTAGGCCAGCATCGCCATCCGGTCAATCCCAAATCCAAAGGCAAATCCCGTATATTCCTCACTGTCATAGTTCACAGCTTCAAACACGTTAGGATGCACCATGCCGCATCCTCCAATCTCTAACCACCCTGTATGAGAGCACGTTTGACATCCCACTCCTTTGCAAAGGGTACAGGCCACATCCATTTCAGCCCCCGGTTCCACAAAAGGGAAATAACTAGGACGGAATCTTGTCTTAGTGGTAGGGCCCAAGATCGCTTGTGCAAACACATCAATCATGCCCTTAAGATGGGACATGGAAATCTTTCGATCCACCACCAAACATTCCAACTGATGGAAGGAGGGTGTATGACTGGCATCACTGTCCACCCGAAATACTTTGCCAGGACTGATCAGACGAATGGGGGGTTTTTCCTGCAACATAGCATGAATCTGAGCATTGGACGTATGAGTTCGCAACACAAGGGAATGACTTCCCTCTACGAAAAACGTATCTTGCATATCTCGAGCCGAGTGCTCCTCTGGCATGTTGAGCGCAGAAAAGTTATAAAAATCCGATTCGATTTCCGGACCCTCATACACGGAAAACCCATAGCGCTGAAATACATCAATCAACTGGTGCCGCATACGGGTGACCGGATGCAGGGCACCTCGTGTCAAAGGAAGAACCGGTAGGGTGGGATCCACATGACGGGCTTCGATGGCAGCATGGATCCGACGCTCGCCTTCTTTCTGCTGGGCTTCCCGAAGAAACCCCTCGATGCCCTGCCGCAATACGTTGATCTCTTTTCCCGCTTGGGGACGCACACCGACGTCCACAGTCTTCATCTCTTCAAAGACTTCGCTTATCAACCCCTTTTTTCCCAACCATCGCAAGCGAAACGGTTCCGTAGGGGCTGTCCCCTGGGAAAAAGCCTGGCTTTCTTCCGAGAACTGATGGGTCAAAGCAGCAATTTTTTGTAGAATATCCATTTACGGGGTCCCCTCTTCGATGACGGACTGTAATCGTCGCAATCCCTCTTGTAGCACGGCTTCTGGAACAACATAACTAAATCGTAAAAACCCCGGGGTTCCGAACTCTTCCCCCGGGACCACCGCCACTTGATGATGCTCCAGCAAATACTCACTCATAGCCAAGGAGTCTAATGGTGCAAAACGCGATGATTGAGCCAAAAACCCTCGAATGTCCACATATAAATAGAATGCCCCCGTGGGATGAATCCAGCTCACACCCGGTATATTCTGGGCTTTCAAAAAGGCAATGGCACCATCCCGCCTGGCTTTCAGGTGCTCGAGCTCTTTCTCCATCAAGGGTTTTCCTTGGGAAAGGGCCCACGTCGCGGCTGCCTCGATAAAGGGAGGAATACAGGTAGAGGAGTGTCCCTGGAGTTTCCGTACCATCTGTATGAGGCGTTCGGGCCCTGCTGCATACCCCACCCGCCATCCCGTCATGGCAAAGGCTTTGGAAAGCCCATTGATCAAAATGGTGCGATCCTTGAGTCGAGGACAGACCTGCAAAAGGGACGTATGAGGCGCATCAAAGCTCATATATTCATAGATTTCATCCGACAACACCCACCACTCTTTCGTCTCTAGATACGAACCCAGAGTAGAGAGAATCTCGGAGGAAAGGGTATAGCCAGAGGGATTGTTGGGAGAACAAAGGACGTAAGCCACCGTTCGCGGGGTCACAAAAGTCTCAATATAGGCGGGGTCAAAGCTTGCTTCCCAGCTCTCAGCCAATGGAATCACCACGGGCACCGCACCGCATGCCTTCACATGCTCTCGATAGCTCACCCAGTAGGGAGCCGTGAGCAACACCTCATCCCCCGGATTGAGCATGGAAAGGAACGTATGAAAAATCACCTCCTTGGCCCCAATTCCAGCCACAATTTCTGAAGGTGCATAGGCCAAGTGGTTGTCGCGTTGCAACTTGTGAGCAATAGCCTCTAGGAGCTTGGGCCCCCCGCCAGCCGCTCCGTACCGAGTAAAGAGGCCTCCCGTTTGCAAGGCCTCCATCGCCACCTTCACCACAGTCGCAGGAGTCGGGTAATCCGGTTCCCCCACAGAAAAGTTAAGCACATCAAGGCCCGCCTCTCGCATTTTTTTGGCCTTTTGGTTCAAAACCAGGGTGGCAGAGGCACTCAAAGTAGAAAGAGTATTGGAATATTGCATAGAGGAAATCGCTCCACTGCGAAGAATTAAGGCTGCCCGGATCAGCTCTCCATCAAGATGAGAAAGAATGGATATATCTCAAAATGGGCCAGGCAACCATTCCAAAAGACGGCGGTAGAGGTCCTTTTTGGGAATCCCTTGGGCGAGAAAATGGGTCAAAACCGCTTTGTGGGTTTTTCCTTCCGCAAACCAGGCACGACATTGGATCTCGATGGCTGTCCAATCCGGTCCTGGAGCATGGTCGGCAGCAGGTTTTCCTACCATCACAGCCAACTCCCCCTTCAAACAGGGGTGCTTTTCAGCCCAGGTCATTGCCTCAGACACGGACATGCGGCGGATTTCTTCGTGGAGTTTCGTCAGCTCCCGTCCGATGCACAGCTCGGCTTCAGGATACACCTCCCCCAACATGGCCAATGTTTTTTGGATGCGCAAGGCCGACTCAAAAAACACTATGGAGGCAGCCCCCTCCCGCCAACTCTCCATTTCCTTCCGAAGTTCAGTCCCTTTGCGAGGCAGAAACCCCACAAAAAGAATCCGATCCGAGGGCAGCCCAGCGGCCGAAATCAAGGTTAAAAACGAGGAGGCCCCCGGAATGGGAATCACCCGAATCCCCCGCTCATGGGCCGCCTGAATGATATGAAACCCCGGGTCCGATAGACAGGGAGTCCCCGCATCGCTCACCAGCCCCAAACTTTCTGCCTGGGCAGAGATCTGGTCTAATAGATGATGGGCTTTTTCCCGTTCCCCGTGATTGTGGTAACTCACGAGTTTTTTATCCGAGATCTGAAAATGGGACAAAAGCTTGCGGGTCATACGGGTATCTTCACAAGCAAGCACATCCACCATTCGCAAGGTAGCAAGAGCCCGCTCGGTGATATCCCCTAAATTCCCGATGGGAAGGGCGATGACGTAGACCACCGGCTTCGTGGAAGGTACTTGGCTCACAGAGGCAGTTCACCCGACGCTGTGATGGTCACAG
>Ga0114970_10000611_pt1 | contig 26744 bp, 22 predicted proteins | sample M_140205_XF_Meta_FD_87030 | JGI IMG/M metagenome (GOLD analysis project Ga0114970, IMG submission 87030) | Freshwater microbial communities from Lake Montjoie, Canada to study carbon cycling - M_140205_XF_MetaG | ecosystem: Environmental > Aquatic > Freshwater > Lake | place: Lake Montjoie...
CTCAAAAACTCGAAAAGGGCCTCTACTCCCACGATAAACATGTCTGCTCGTTCGTTGGCTTTATGCCCGCCAATGACCCCGCATTTGTCATGCTCGTGCTCATCGACGAAGCCAAATCTACTCGGCCCGATCTCGATGTCGGGGGCCTCGTCGCCGCTCCGGTTTTTTCCCGCATCGCCGCCCGCGCCGCCAAGTATCTCGATCTAACTCCGTCTTACGAAGACGCCCAAAGCGGAATCATCGCCAAACAAGGCAAATCAGGAGGAAGAAATCCCCACCCATGAAGCTGGAACATCTTCTCGCTAATTTAAACTCCCCAAATATCTCCGGTCCCATCGACCGCGAGATCACCGCCATCGCTTACGATTCCAGACGCGTCAAACCAGGCAGTCTCTTCGTCGCTCTTCCAGGCCAAAACCACGATGGATCTCAATTCATTGAGCAATCCATCGCCGCTGGCGCCGAAGCCATCGTCAGCACATCCTCAGGCTTTCGCACCAAAGCGACCCATATTGTCGTCCCCAATACCCGCTTCGCTCTCGCTGATCTCGCTGCCACTTTTTATAAAAATCCCTCGCACTCTCTCAAGGTCGCTGGCGTCACCGGTACCAACGGGAAAACCACCACCACTTTTCTCCTCAAGCATATCTGTGAAACGGAACTCCGCCGCTGCGGTCTCATCGGCACTGTCCGCTACGAAGTCGGCGACCGCATCCTTCCCGCCACCAGAACGACCCCCGAATCCCTTGATGTCCATAATCTTCTCTGGCAAATGCACTCCGCCGGTTGCAAGGCCGTCGCCATGGAAGTCTCCTCCCACGCCCTCGATCAATCACGAGTCCGAGGAGTGGAGTTTGACACCGCCATCTTTACCAATCTCACCCAAGATCACCTCGATTATCATCAAACAATGGACGCCTATTATGAGGCCAAGTCCCAACTCTTCACCGCTCTCAGTTCCCAAAAGAAAAAAATCGGGAAGGCCGTGCTCAATATTGATGACCGCCACGGCAGTCAACTCGCCACCCGCATCGAAAAAGACACCGCCGTACTCACCTACGGCGTCAGCGCCCGAGCCGACTTCCGAGCCAGTAATGTCCGCATCGATTTCAATGGAACCAGCTACCAACTCGACGCCGAAGGCAAAAGTTACCTCGTTCGCCTCCCGCAAATCGGCCAATTTAACGTCTACAACTCCCTCTCCGCTATCGCCGGTGCCTCCGCTCTCGGAATCGAGGTCCGCCAAAGCGTCCTTGCCCTCGCCAAAGCCCCTCCCGTCCCCGGTCGCCTCGAAGCCGTTCCCGCTCAACGCAACTTTCGCGTCTTTGTCGATTATGCCCACACCGACGACGCCCTAAAAAATGTCCTCAAAACTTGCCGCGAACTCCACCCCGCTCGCCTGATTGTGGTCTTCGGATGCGGGGGCAGCCGAGACCGCTCCAAACGACCCAAAATGGGCGCGGTCGTCGATCAATACGCCGACTTCGCTTTCGTCACCTCAGATAACCCACGCCAAGAAGACCCCCGCGAAATCATCGCCGAAATCGAACCCGGCCTCGCCCAAGGCCGCTACGATGTCGTCGTCGATCGCAAGGAAGCCATCTTCAAAGCCATCTCCCTCGCCGGTCCTCGAGACATCGTTCTCATCGCCGGAAAAGGCCATGAAGCTTATCAGGAGTTTGCCGACCACACCGCCCCCTTCGACGATGTCGCCATCGCCACCCAAGCACTAGAAGCCAAGAGCTTCGAATCCATCGAATAATGGATTTAACCACTCTCAGCCAAGTCGCTCAGTGGTCCACCGGCAATCTGGTCGCGGGGTCGAAAACCGTTTCCATCCAAAATCTTTCCACCGACACTCGTTCGCTTCAACCCAACGACCTCTTCATCGCCATTCGCGGTCAAAACTTCGATGGCCATCGCCTCGTCCATGAAGCCGCCCAACGAGGCGCCATCGGCGCCATTGTCGAGGAAATTCCCCCAAATCTCCCCGCCGACTTCGCCGTCATTCTTGTCTCCAATACCCTCGAAGCTTTGCAAAGTCTCGCCACCCACTATCGGCAGACACTTCCCCTCCGCGCACTCGCCGTCACCGGAAGCAGCGGAAAGACCACCGCCAAAGATCTCACTCTCAGCGTCCTTCGCGAAACCTTTCAAGTAACGGGAACCGCAGGCAATTTAAACAATCATCTCGGCGTCCCTCTTTCCCTCCTCCAAGCCCAGTCCTCCGATCAATTCGGGGTCTTCGAAATCGGCATGAATCACCCAGGCGAGACCGCTCCACTCGCCAAAATCGTCGCTCCAGAAATCGCCATCATTACGAATATCGGCACCGCCCATCTGGAATTCCTTCACACTCGCGACGCCATCGCTCACGAAAAAGGCTACCTCGCCGAAGCCCTTCCCTCCACCGGCACGCTCATCCTCAACGCTCATGACGATTACACTCCAACCCTCACCAACCGAACGCGCGCTTCGGTGGTCTTGGCTGGCATCGACCTCGGTGAAGTCTTCGCCAGTAATTTGACTCCCCACTTCACCGGAACCTCCTTTCTCCTCCATGCCCACGGCCAAGTCGCCGAGGCCAACCTCCCCGTACCAGGCCGCCACATGGTCCTGAACGCCGTCCTCGCCACCGCCGCAGGCATCGCCGCAGGACTCTCTCTCACCGCCTGCGCCACCGGCTTAGCCAAACTTCGCCTCACCCCCGGTCGCCTCCAACAGAAAATCATTCGCGGAATTCATCTCCTCGACGATACCTACAACGCCAACCCCGAGTCCGTAGTCGCCGCACTCCAAACCCTCGCGACCTTGCCCTCAGAAGGTCAGCGGATCGCCGTTCTCGGAAGAATGGGCGAACTCGGCGACCAAGCGGAAGCATCCCACCGACTCATCGGCCAAACCGTCGCCCAACTCCCCATCGACCGTCTCATCACCGTCGGCCAAGACGCCCGCTGGATTGCCGACGCCGCCGAAACTGCCGGCCTCACCCAAGTCCTCCGACTGGAATCCACCGCCGAGGCCACCCAAGCACTCCTCCAATTCGCCCAACCAGAAGATCTGGTCCTCATCAAAGGAAGCCGCTCCGCTAAAATGGAGCTCATCCTCAACGGATTAGCCGCCCAATGATGTATTTCCTCCATAAACTGCCTCTGCAGTTTCCCGAACTCGATTTCCTTCGGGCTCTTAACGTATTCCAATACATCACTTTCCGGGCAATCGCTGCCGCCGTAACGGCTTTCCTCCTTTCTTTGCTCTGGGGCAATTGGGTGATTCGCCGCCTCGTCTCGCTGAAAATTGGTCAACCCATTCGCACCAAAGAGGAAATTAATAAACTCTTCGAACTCCACGGCAAAAAAGCCGGAACCCCCACGATGGGTGGCGTCCTCATCCTCGGCACGGTCGTCTTCTCCTCTCTCGCTTGGGCTCGCCCCGACAACAGCGCGGTCTGGTTAGTCCTCTTCACCCTCCTCTATTGTGGTGCCCTCGGGTTTTTAGACGACTATCTCAAAGTCGCCAAAAAGAATTCCGCGGGAGTCAGCGAACGAACCAAACTCCTCGCCCAAGGCCTTCTAGCAGTCATTGTCACCGCTTACTTTCTCCTCAATCCAGCCACCGAAGTCCAAGCGCGCGAATTGTTTATTCCTTTCTCAAAAACCCCTCTCATCCTCAATCTTGGTCTTTTTACGGTGATCTTTTATGCCGTGGTCATTATGGGCTCTTCCAATGCCGTAAACCTCACCGATGGCCTCGATGGACTCGCCGCCGGTTGCACCTGCACCAGCGCGCTCACTTACGCCGTCCTCGCCTATGTCGCTGGCAATTTCAAAATCGCCACCTACCTAGACATTCCTTTTTATCCACTCGCTGGCGAACTCGCAGTGGTCTGCATGGCCATGGTCGGCGCCTCCTTCGGCTTCCTCTGGTTCAACTGCCACCCCGCAAAAGTCTTCATGGGCGATACCGGCTCCCTTGCCATCGGCGGAATGCTCGGCGTGGTCGCGATCTGCACCAAACAAGAAATGCTCCTCATCGTCGTCGGAGGCGTCTTCGTCATTGAAGCCCTCTCCGTTCTCATTCAACGCTCGTGGTTCAAAATCAGCCGTCGCATCTACGGCGAAGGACGACGCGTCTTTCTCATGTCCCCCATTCATCACCACTTCGAACTCAAAGGGTGGAAGGAAAATACCGTGATCGTTCGCTTCTGGATCCTCTCCATCATGTTCTCGTTGCTCGGTTTAGCTACCCTCAAACTCCGGTGAATGCGCTCTACCACAATCAATCCATCGCCGTTCTCGGGGCCGGCGAAAGTGGTGCCGCCGCCGCCCAACTGCTTCACGAGGAGGGCGCCGTGATCACGATCCTTGATACCGCAGAAGAACCCCTCCTCAGAAAGAAAATCCAGACCCTCGCCAAACAAGGGATCCGCCTCCTCGCAGGCCCCGACGCCGAACAAGCAAGCGCCCAAGGCTCCTACCAACTCGCCGTCCTTAGCCCAGGAATCGATCCCTCCGTCCCCCTCGTTCAAAACTTCATTCGCCGCCGCATCGCCATGATCGGCGAACTCGAACTCGCCTCCCAAATGTGCCCCTGCCCGATCGTCGCCATCACCGGCACCAATGGCAAAACCACCACCACCGAACTCGTCGAAAAACTCTTCACCGATTCAGGGGTCAAAACAGTCGCCTGTGGCAATATCGGCCCCTCTTTCTCTTCAAAAATTCGTGCCACCCCCCATCTCGATATCGTCACCCTCGAAGTCAGTTCTTTCCAACTCGAATCCATCCAACGCTTCCACCCCAAGATCGCCGTCTGGCTAGGATTCGCCCCCGATCACCTCGATCGCTATCCCTCGGTCGATGCCTATTTCCAAGCAAAAATCCGCATCTTCGAAAATCAAACGCCGGACGACTGGGCAGTGGTCAATTTCCGCGACCATCTCCCCAATATCAAAGCCCAAAAACTCACCTTCAGCGCCTACACCACAGGTGCTGACTTCGAACTCCGCGCCCAGACCATTTTCTTCCGAGATCAACCCGTTCTCTCCCTTTCTCAAACCCAGTTGCGCGGCGTCCACAACGCGGAAAATCTCATGGCGGCACTCGCGGTCGGCTGGATTCATGGCCTGACCTTTCCCCAAATGGTCGCCCCACTCTCCGCCTATGTCGCACTCCCCCACCGCTGCGAATTCATCGGTAATTATCAAGGCGTCGACTACGTCAACGACTCCAAAGGCACCAACCCCGACGCCGTCGAAAAGGCCCTCCTCTCCCAAACCCGACCAGTCATTCTCATCGCGGGTGGCAAGGACAAAGGCTTCGATTACTCCGCTCTCTCCACCCTCGTCGCCGAACGCTGCAAGGCAGTCGTGGTTCTCGGAGAAATGGCCGATCAAATCGCCTCGCTTTGGCAAAATCATCTGCCCGTCCTTCATGCCGGTCGATCCCTTAAAGACGCCCTCGACCTCGCCCGCCAATTCGCTCAACCCGGCGACACCGTTCTCCTCAGCCCCGGCACCTCCTCCTTCGATATGTTCACCAGTTACGCCGACCGCGGAGACCAATTCCGCGACCTCGTTCAAGCCCTCTCTCAAAAATGAAAACACCAAAATTCTTCACCAAAATTTCCGCGATCGTCCAAGCTCGAACGAAGAAAAAACTCCGCGCCGCTACCCGAGCCGCTGCCAACGAATCGCTCGACGGTTACGAGGAAGAGACGACCACGAATATCTCCTCTGCATTCGTGATTGTCCTCATCCTCCATGTCGTCGCCGTCGGCGGAATCTATGCCTTCAACAGCATCAAATCTTCGCGACGCGCACACGAACAACCTCCCGCACCCATCTCAGCCTCCGCAAAATCTCCCGCCGCTGGCACCGCAAAAATTTCCTCGCTCCCCGACCCCACCACCGCCCCAACCAAGCGCCCAGATAGTCCAGCCAACTTGCCCAACTCCACCACCAAGCCTCCCGCACTCGGCGCCAAACAATACACCGTCAAAACTGGCGACAATCCCACGAAAATTGCCCAAGCCAACGGCATAAAAACCGAGGATCTGCTCACCGCCAACAACCTCAAAGAGGGTGCCGTTCTCCGCGCCGGCCAAGTCTTGACCCTTGCTTCGGTGAAGACCGCTCCCAAGCCAATCGTCGCCGATACCCAAAAGGACGACACCCAAACAAAAAAAGCCCTTGGAACCACCACAAAGAATCCCCCGAAAACCTATGTGATCAAAGCCGGGGACACCGCGACCAGCATCGCCAAAGCCCACGGACTGACCGTCGAAGCACTGACCAAACTCAACAAAGGCCTCGATCCCAAAAAACTTCTCCCAGGGAAAACCCTGACCCTTCAAAAAAAGATCGACTAACTCTTTCTCGTGAAACCTCATAGCACCAGCGTCTACCTTCTCATCGGCGCGGTCCTCGCACTGATCACCCTCGGACTGGTCATGATGTCGAGCACCTCGGCCTTTGCCCCCGAAAGCCACGGAGACGCCATGTTTCTCCTTAAACGTCAGGTCGTCTGGCTCGGTGTCGGTCTCCTCCTCGGTGGCCTTGCCTCGATGATCGACTACCATCACCTCCACCGCTTCTCTTGGATCGCTTACGCCCTCGCCGCCATCCTTCTTCTCCTTTGCTTTGTCCCCCACATCGGCCACAGTCACTATGGGGCAAAACGCTGGATCAAACTCGGCATGAGTTTCCAACCTTCCGAATTCGCGAAGCTGGCCGCCGTCTCGGTGATCGCCTGGTTCCTCTCCCATAAATCTTTGCAAAGCCGCCCCTTCTTTTATGGATTTTTCGCCCCGCTCCTTTCCGCAGGAATCCTCATGGTCTTAATCGCCGCCGAAGTTGATCTCGGCACGACCGCCCTCATCGGCGTGACCACTTTGTTAGTCCTCTTCATCGCGGGAGCCCGCCTGCGTTACCTTGTTCCCACCGTTCTCCTCGGTTTCGCGCTGCTCGGCGGAGTCATCTGGAAAATGCCCGAGCGCTCCGGTCGCTTTCTCGCTTTTCTCTACCCAGAAAAGTATCTCGCCGACGCCTACCAAGCTGAACAAGGCCTGATCGCCCTCGGCTCCGGGGGCGTGGAAGGTCTCGGACTCGGTAATGGCCGACAAAAAATGCTCTACCTTCCCTTCGCCCATACAGACTTCATCTTCCCCGTAATGGGTGAAGAACTCGGCCTCCGATGCACCCTCGCGGTGGTCGCGATTTTCCTCACCTTCATTTTAGCGGGCTCTTATATTGCCGTCAAAGCACGCGACCGATTTGGACTCCTCCTCGGCGTCGGGATCACCTTCCTCATCGGCCTCCAAGCGGTGGTCAATATCGGCGTCACTACCGCAGTGCTTCCCAACAAAGGCATGCCCATGCCCTTCATCAGCTACGGCGGAACCAATTTGGTTTTCTGTCTGATCGGCGTCGGAATCCTCGTCAACATTTATAAACAAGGCATCAACGAACGAGAGGAGAAACGCGCCCTCTCCACCCTCTCCGCTTACACAAAAAAAGGTCGACGGATCATTCGCCTCTAACTTCATGAACTTCGTCATCGCGGCCGGCGGAACCGGCGGACATCTTTTCCCAGGCTTAGCCGTTGGCGAGGTGCTGATCGCTCGCGGCCACCAAGTTCTCCTCATCACTTCAGAAAAAGAAATCGATGCCTTGGCTACCCAAGGTCGTACCGAATTCCAAATCGAGCGCATCCAAGGCGTCGGCTGGCAAAAAAAATCTCCGTTCGGCCTCCTCCAGTTTCTCCTCAAATTTCGCACCGGCCTCCAACAAGTGAAATCCCTCTACCGCAAGTTTATCCCCGATGCCGTCCTCGGTATGGGAGGCTTCACTTCCACCGCACCCATCCTCGGAGGTCGCGCCAGAAAAATCCCCACTTTCGTCCATGAATCCAACGCCATCCCCGGAAAAGCCAATCGGCTCAATGGTCGACTCGCCACCGAAGTCCTCCTCGGATTTGCAGAATGCGCCCGCTTTTTTCCCAAAGGAAAATCGCTTCTCACTGGCACCCCACTCCGCAGTTCGCTCCTTCAACGCCTCACCCCAGAACTCGCCCGCACCACTCTCGGCCTCCAACCAGACCTACCCACCCTCCTCGTGATGGGCGGAAGCCAAGGCGCCCAAGGAATCAACCGCGCTGTCCTCCAGTCTCTGCCTCACCTCCACGAAAAACCACTGCAAATCATCCACCTCAGTGGCCGTGATGACGAAGACCGATTGCGAACCAGCTACGCCCAAGCCAACATTCCCGCTTGGGTCGCTTCTTTCCATCATCGTATGGAAGAAGTCTACTCCGCCGCCAGTCTTTCCATCGCTCGGAGCGGAGCCGCCAGCCTCACCGAACTCGCCCACTTCGGCATCCCCAGCATCCTCATTCCTTATCCCCACGCCGCCGAAGATCATCAGACCGCCAACGCCAAAATCTTCGCCAACGCTGCTGCCGCCATCCTCATTCCAGAATCCCAGCTCACCGGGGAAATTCTCGCAAAAATAATTTGCGACCAACTCAGTCACCCCGACGCACTCGCCACCATGGCCGCCGCCACCGCTCGCCTCTCTTTCCCAAATGCCGCCACCCGCGTCGCCGAAGCCGTTCTCCAACACTGCCCATGAGCGCACCCTCTCCCCTGCTTTCTGATATCCTCACCACCGGTTCAATCCGCGTCCACCTCATCGGTGTCGCCGGCTCTGGAATGAGCGGCATCGCTGGCCTCCTCCTCGCCCTCGGACATACAGTCAGCGGATCAGATCACAATCGCACCGTCGAGATCAGCCGACTCGAAAATCTCGGGCTCCAATTCTACCCCACTCAATCCGCAGACCATCTCGGCAGTGCCGATCTCGTCATCTTCTCATCCGCCATTCGCCGAGGAAATCCCGAGTACGATGCCGCCTTTCAGTCCCAATGTCATCTCGTCCGCCGCGCCGACGCCTTAGCCGCCCTCATGCACGGTAAAAAGGGTATCGTCATCTGCGGGATGCACGGCAAAACGACCACTTCCTCAATGGCCGCCCATGTCCTCAAGATCGGCGACCTCTCTCCTTCCCATTACGTGGGTGCAGAAATCCCCATTCTCGGGACCAACGCCCACTGGGATCCGCATGGAGAACACCTTGTCGCCGAAGGAGATGAAAGCGATGGAACTCTCGCCCTCTACCATCCAGAACACGCCATCGTTCTTAACATCGAAGAGGAGCATCTCGATTATTACGCCGACCTCCCAGCCATCGAAGCGGTCTTCCAAAAACTCCTCAGCCAAACCCGAGGCAAAGTCTTTTTTTGCGCCGACGATCTTCACGCTCCTCGGATCTGCCAAGATCATCGAGGCGCGATTTCTTACGGTGAAACTCGCGGAGCTTTTTACCGCTTCGATGATCTCCACACCAAGGACTTTCAATCCTCCTTTCGCGTGCTTCGCGATGGCTTGCCTCTCGGGGCGATCACCTTAAATGTCCCCGGCCGACACAATGTCAGCAACGCCGTCGGCGTGGTCGCCCTCGCCACGGAACTAGGCATTCCTTTCGCCAAGATCGCCGAGGCCCTCGAGTCTTTTCGGGGTGCCCGACGACGCTTCGAAATCAAATACCGAAGCCCTCGGTATATGATTGTCGATGACTACGGCCACCATCCCAGTGAAATCAAGGCGACCTTAGCGACCGCAAAAAATACCGGCAGAAACCGTCTGCTCTGCGTGTTCCAGCCCCACCGCTATTCCCGGACCCACAAACTCCAAGACGAATTTGGTCGAGCCTTTCACGACGCCGATCAAGCTCTGATCACCGATATTTATGCCGCCAGCGAAGATCCCCTTCCAGGAATCAGCGGGCAGACGATTGTCGATGCCCTCCTCCGTGAGGGCCACGACGGCGCTTCCTTTCAACCCGATCGAAAAAAGACGGTCATCGAACTCGGTCGGCAAATTCAAGCAGGCGATTGCGTCGTCTGTCTGGGAGCGGGCAACATTCACGAAGTCGCCACCCAACTCACCCAAGATGTCCAGCGCCTCGACGAACTCCAAGACTTGGTTGGACCTGGATTGGTCAAACTCTACGAACCACTTGCCAAACACACCACGATGCGAGTCGGTGGCCCCGCCCAGTTTTGGGTGGAGCCAGAAACCGAGGAAGCACTCGCCCGCTTGGTCCGTTATTGTTCCACCACTGACCTGCCCATTTTTATCATCGGTCGCGGATCCAATCTCCTCGTCCGCGACGGAGGAATTCGTGGCGTGGTCGTCCACCTCACCCGTGGAGAATTTAAAAAACTCGAGGTCCGAGAAGGACAAATTCAAGCGGGTGTGGGAGTGAAACAAAAAGAACTCGCCTACGCGGCACGCGATGCCGAAATCGGTGGCTTCGAGTGGTTTGAAGGTATTCCCGGCGATGTCGGTGGCGCATTACGGATGAATGCAGGGGCGCTGGGCGGGGAAACCTTTCGGCAAGTCGTCAGCGTCCGATACATCGATCCTCAAGGAAATTTCCACACCAAGACCCCCCACGAAATGGAAGTCGATTACCGACGATGCGGAACGCTGGAAAAAAACTACGCGGTCTCCGCGACTTTCTTCGGGCACCCAAGCACCCCCGAGGAAATCGCCGAAAGACTCGCTCAATCCACGCAAAAACGCCGCACCACCCAGCCCCGAGAATCAAGCTCGGGATGCTTTTTCAAAAATCCCCCCCTCTGCCCCGCAGGAAAACTCATCGAAGAACTCGGCTTAAAAGGTCTGAAGATCGGTGGCGCCTTGGTTTCGGAAGTCCATGGAAATTTTCTCGTCAACACCGGCAGTGCAACGGCCACCGATCTCATCAATCTCCTCGAAACCATCCAATCCACCGCCCTCCAGGAGCGAGGAATTCACCTCGAGACCGAAGTCCAAATCGTCGGTACCACCAAAGGCATCCACGAATAATCACCGCCACCACCTTCCCTCATTTCCTCAACTTTCTTTCGATGCTTTCTCATTTAAATACCCAGAAAATCGCCGTTCTCATGGGCGGCCCAGGCAATGAGCGACCCGTCTCGCTGGCCTCCGGTAAAGGGGTCGCCGAGGCCCTTCGCCATCTCGGCGCCACAGTCGCCGAAGTCGATGTCACGGGACCAAACTTCATCCTCCCCGAGGGCGTCGATCTCGCTTTCAATGTCATCCATGGCACCTTTGGCGAAGACGGCCAAATCCAGCGAATTCTCGAATCCCTGAAGATTCCCTACACCGGCGAAGGCATCACGGAAAGCGAGTTGGCCATCGATAAAATCGCCACCAAAAATGCCCTGATCGCCGCGGGAGTACCGACCGCACCTTTCGAAATTTTAACCCAAGGGAACCAGCCAAGCCTTGAACTCCCCTTCGTCGTCAAAGCCCCCCGCGAGGGCTCAAGCGTGGGAATTTTCGTCGTAAAAGATCCCGCCGAAGTCGCATCCGTGATGGCGAACGCTTGGAAATTCGGCGACCACCTCCTCGTCGAGCAGTTTGTAGACGGTCGCGAACTCACCGTGGGAATCATCGGGGACCAAGCCTTACCAGTGATCGAAATTCGCCCAAAAAAAGCCGGGGAATTCTATGACTTCGCCAATAAATATCACTTCCTTAATCCCAGCGCCGCGGGAGCCGATCACTTTTGCCCCGCCGCACTCAGCGATGAACTCCGGGAACGGGTCCAGTCCATTGCCATCGCTGCCAAAAATGCCCTCGGCCTCAAGGTCTATTCCCGAGTGGATATCCTCCTCCCCGAAAATCAACAACCCGTGGTCCTCGAGATTAACACCATCCCAGGAATGACCTCGGCCAGTCTGCTCCCTGAAGCCGCCGCCGCCGCAGGAATCGGCTACGCGGAGCTTTGTCTGAAAATCATCAACCTCTCGATCGCTGCTCGCCCATGAGTCACTCAGAAAATCACCGCCTTTCCACTCGGAGCAGCTACCAAGGCCGCCTCCTAGAAGTCAATATCCGCGAAGATAAAGAGCGCCGCCGCCGCCTCATCTCCGCCACCAAATTCATCGGAAAAACCATTCTCCTCTTGGCGACTCTCACGGGCCTCGGTTATGCCGCCAAAGAAGGCTGGACACGCTTCGTTTGGAAAAATCCCGACCTTTTAATTAGTGCCCCCATCGTCCAGACCGACGGCACCCTGACCCGCGACCAAATCCTCCTCGCAGGAAACGTGGTCGAAGGAAAAAATATTCTGACGATCAACCTAAACGATCTTCGACGCGGCATCGAAAAACTTCCCCAAGTCGAAAAGGCCGAGGTCTCCAGAAACCTCCCCAATCATCTCAGCATTCAAGTGGTCGAACGCCGCCCCATCGCTTGGGTGACCAGCAAAAAGTCCGACGACCTCGCCACTTCACCCCGATCTTTCCTCATCGACGCCCGTGGAATGACCCTTCGTAGCCAAGTGATTCTCCCCGAATACTATCACCTCCCCGTGATCTCTGGCGTGATTACCGATAATTTCACTTCTGGCCAGCGAATCACCGAATTCAACATCCTCGCTGCCCTCGAACTCATCCAGATCAATAGCGAAAATTCACGGTTCCAAATTCGCCATATCGATCTCGGGAAAAGTTATTGCCTTATCGTCACCGACCAACGGCACGCCCAAATCACCTTTGGATTTCAACGACTAGACGCCCAGTTGGATCGACTCAACCAGGTGATCGATAGCCTCGAACCCTCCCATCAAGAATTTAAAGCGGTCAACCTCATCCCCGAGCATAATGTCCCCGTGATTCTCAATAAGCCCGAGGCTCCATCTGTTACCCAACCAGAATCGGAAGTCCCTCCGCCAAAGCTATCTGAAGAAAAAGCGAACAACTCAAAATCGCGCCCAGCGTCCCCAGAAAAGAAGGCCTCCACAAAGAATCCCCCCACCCCCACCCGCACGCCATCTCCACCACTCCCGTCGATCAAGGATACCACCCCGAAAACAAAAACCCCGCCGACCCCCGCACAACCCTGGAAAAAGCACTTCGAATTCAATGGCTAAAAATCACATCATTGTTGCACTAGAAATCGGCACGTCAAAAATCTCTGTGGTCGTCGGTGAGTCTCGCTCCGAGGGTACGGTTCACATTCTCGGTTGCGGAAAAGCCACTTCTTTCGGAGTCAGGAAGGGCGAAATCGTCGACATCGAAGCCGCAGGAAAGTGTATCCGAGAAGCCCTCGTGGAGGCAGAGGAACAAAGCAATGTCAGCATCGGCCAGGTCTACCTCGGGGTCACGGGTGGACACTTCGAAAGCTTCAACAACCGCTGCCCGATCGACATCACCGGGGAGCGCCAGGAAATCGTTGAAGAGGACTGCGAAGACTTAATCGCCATGGCCAGAGCATGCCCGGTCGCTAGCCAAAACGACATTATCCACTCCATCCTCCAGCATTATTCCATCGATGGCCAAACCGGCGTGCTCAATCCCGTCGGACTGCTCGGCAGCAAGCTAGAAGCAGAGTTTCACATCATCCACGGATCCACCAAACGCATTCAAAATAGCATCCGTTGCGTCAAAGAAGTAGGTCCAGAAGTTCTGCTCGTCGCCTTTAATGCCGTGGCTTCAGCGGTCGCGGTCCTGAGCACCGACCAAAAAAATCTCGGCGCCCTCGTCATTGATATCGGAGGTGGAACCACCGACTATGTGGTTTACGTGGACGGGGTCATCAAACTCAGTGGGTCGCTCCCCGTCGGGGGCGATCACCTCAATAGCGACCTCTCGATCGGACTGAGAATTCTGATGACTCATGCAGAAAAACTCAAGATTACCGAAGGCTGCGTGCTCCTCCAGCCTCGGCTAGGCGTCGAACCGCAAATCACTCTCAAAGATGAGACGGGCTTTACGGGGAAAGTCATTGATCGACAAGTCCTCAACACGATTCTTCATGTACGGATGCGCGAAGTCTTTGAGATTTTAAAACGACGGATCGATGAAGCTGGGATCCTCGCCCAGATTGGCGCGGGCGTCTTTCTCACCGGCGGTGCCAGCCAGACGCTCGGGATGGCAGAACTCGCCGCGACCATTTTTGAAATGCCCGCGGAGCTCGCCCACTCCCAAGACTGCTCGGGGCCAACATTTGCTTTTGAAAGTCCTGAGTTATCCACCGCCATCGGCCTTCTAAAATTGGGGAGCCAATCCAATCCTCAGAATACTGGAAGTTGGTTCCGAAATTTGCTCCGCAAGCTACCCTTTGTCGGAATGTTCCTCTAAAATATCCCGCCGAACTCCATGATTACGCTCGATCCACAACGCTCCAACGCCAGCCCAGCTGAATACCGAATTCAAATCATTGGCCTCGGGGGTGCTGGCTCTAATCTGCTCAACCAAATCATCAGTGACGGACTCGGCGGATCAACCGCCGTGGCGATGAATACGGACAGCGAAGCCCTCAACAAATCCCTCGCCCCTCAGAAAATTCAACTCGGCATCGAGACCACCCGAGGACTCGGCACCGGGGGCGATCCAGAGATGGGTTGTGCGGCTACCGAAGAGGCCATGGAATCCATCCGCCAAGTCCTTCAGGGTGCCGATATCGTGTTTATCTGCGTCGGACTCGGGGGCGGGACTGGCTCCGGCGGGGCGCGACTTCTCGCCGGGCTCGCTCGCGATCAAGGCGCGCGGGTGGTGATTTTTGCAACGCTCCCCTTTACCTTTGAGGGCCAACGACGAGTGGCCCAAGCGGAGGATGCTCTCGCGGCCATCCGCGAAGACGCAGATATCCTAATTTGCTTTGAGAACGATCGCATGAGCAGCACGGTGGGACTATTAGACGGCATGCGCGAGGCGTTCGCCGCATCTGACCAAATTTTAAGCGAAGCCGTCCGCTCCGTGACCGCCCTCGCAAGGCGCCGAGGGTTAGTCCAACTCGGCTTTGATGAACTAAGCTCCGCCCTCCGAGGAGCCGGAGAACCCGGCGCGCGCTGCCTCTTTGGCTATGGTGAATCCACGGGCCCCAACCGCGCAAGTGACGCCCTCACAAAAGCCTTGAAGAACCCCCTCCTCGATTATGGGCATCTCCTCCAAGGAGCACCGAACATTCTCGTCAGCATCGCCGGAGGAACGAATGTCACTCTTCACGAAGTGGAGGATTTAATGACTGCCCTCAATCGAAGCATCAGCCCTCAAGCCCAGATTTTTTTCGGGGCCGCCGTCGATCCTCAGATGGGCGAGACCCTCAGCGTGACCATTCTCAGCGCTCTCGGAACTCAACCAATCCTTAGTCGTTCGGTATCGCCACGCGCCGTGATTCCCCCAGCGAAGAGCCTGCCGATTGCCCCCAGCGAAGCCCTTGGCGAAACCGATCAGGAAGTCGTTGAAGAGACTGCGAAATCCACCAAACCTCCCGAGCTAATTCCCCAAGAAAATTCGCGCGGAGGCGGCACGAAAAGCCAGACAAAAAAGACCGCCCCCAAGCAAGAGCAAATGATGCTTGATCCCGTGGGCGGAGGACGCTTCCAGCATAGCGAGCCCACGATTGTTAATGGTCAAAATCTCGATGTGCCGACCTACATTCGTTTAAATATAAAGCTGAAGTAAGGAGAAGAGCCAAGATGCCCATGACCCGACGACCGTTCGCAGGGCGTTTAAATTAAAGAGGTTGATGCCCTGGAAAAAGTCGGGCGTGTTCCTCCAGCAAATAGCGATCGGTCATTCCCGATAGATAATCGCAGACCGTTCGGTGGAGTCCATCCATGGGAATTCTCAGGAGAGCCGAGGAACCAAGAAGTCCGGGATTGGCGAGGTAGGCGTCGAAGACTCGGCGAAGCAAATCACAGGCCTGTTGATTGGCAGTTGCCACCCGAGGATGGTGGTAAAGATTGGCGTAGAGGAACTTCCTCAATCCACGATTCGCCACTAGGAGCGCCGGGCTATACTGAATGAGAGATTGAGGGTGAAGTCGCACCGCTTCCGCACTGCTCAAATTGGCCCGCTGAAGATGCTCCGCGCTAGTGGAGATCACGTCCTGTACTTGGCGATCAATGATGCAACGAATCACATAACGGCAGAGTTCTTGCCCGCAGAGATCGGGAAAGTGACCGCGCACTTCCTCGGCGCTTTCCTGCCAAACCGCCTGCTCAGTCAGTTGCTCATGCGTGATCAGTTGAAAGTCGAGACCGTCGTCGAGATCATGACTGTAATAAGTAATCTCATCGGCCAGATTGGCGATCTGGGCTTCAAGTGAAGGCCAGGCGATCAAGGGAGGCGAATCGGTGACCTCGGGCAAATTTCGGTGATACTTCGGATGCTTTTGCAAACCCTGACGAACCTCCCAAGAGAGGTTCAACCCTCGAAACCGAGGGTACTTTTGCTCGATAACCTCCACCACGCGAAGACTTTGCTCGTTATGCTCAAAGCCACCGTGCCCGCGCATTAATCCATTGAGCATCTCCTCCCCGCTATGTCCGAAAGGAGAATGGCCGAGGTCGTGAGCAAGTGCGATTGTCTCCGCCAAATCTTCATTGAGACCAAGAGCCCGAGCAATCGTTCGGCTAATTGATGCCACCTCAATCGTATGCGTTAACCGAGTCCGAAGATGATCGCCCGTCCCATTGAGAAAGACCTGAGTTTTATACTCAAGCCGGCGAAAGGCCCGGGAGTGAATAATCCGCGCCCGATCCCGCTCATATTCCGTGCGATGAGGATGCGCGGGTTCGGGGTGAGCTCGACCCGCAGATTCCCCCGCCTTCTGGGCGTACGGGGCGAGGGCTTGGCTCTCGAGCGCTTCCTTTTCAGCGCGGGTCCGGATCATGAGATTCTCGATTGGATTTGCGCGCCTGAAGATCTCGGGCCAACTGGCGTCGCTCGAACCTCGCCGCACGGCGCACCTTAAGGAGGTCACTCAGAGCGAGAAGCACGGCAAGCAAAGTCAGCCAAGTTGTTCCACCCCAGTAACAAATAAAAATCCAAGGATGCTGCTCAAGAGTCGATGAAAGGAAAGTCGATCCCCCAAAGACGAGAAAAAGCGCCAGGAGCAGGCTATAAAACATCATCGCCCGCCGCGCCTGAGGGGTGAGGAGCAGTCCGCGACTGATTTGGAGAATCAAGTGGAAGGTTTTCATCAGGGGAATCACTAACGAACGACCATCATCAAAAGAAAGCCAACGGCGGACAATCAATGGAGATCAATCCGTGGAGCACGAGTAATTGCCGAAACTTCTCCAATCCCGCCTTCTCTCGGGGACCGAGATCAAAGCGGATGTGATCAGTGAGATAGCGTCTGCTAAAGTCAGACGGATGATCGTCCCCAGCAATCACCTCGCCAAGATGGGCGATCCCATAGTCTTTGAGGGCCCGAAGCTCCACGGCCACCGCTTGAACTTCTGGCAGGTCTGCCCGAATCAGCCAAGCGGCGTAGACAAACGGCAGGCCAGTCCGCAACTTCCACTCAGCACCGAGATCAAGAATCTGCGTGGCGCCCGGATCACGCTCCCGAAAGGCAATCGCTTGGTTTCCGATCAAGAGTACCGCCGAAGTTTTCTGGGGATAATCTGCAAACTCACGAAGCAATGGGCGTATCCCATAATACTCCGCAAGAATGACTTGCAATGCATTCACCGAAGTGAGGGATGCGGGATCGATGGCGATACTCTCGATCTCCTCAATCGGGCACTGATGGGCGAGAAAAACGCTAAAAACCGGGCCATCACTCGCAATAGCGACACCATCGGCCAACCCATAACTCGGATGACGCAAGGCTTCAAAAATTGGCACGAGGGCGACATCCAGTTTTCCCTCGACCAGGTCGGCGGCGAGCCCTGAAGGGTGATCAAAAACCACGGGGCCATCGTATCCACAAATCAGGGGTTTTGAGTTAAGATACTGCACGCAACCCACCCGGAGTCCACGGAGCAGAGGAGAGGAAATCACGCGGCAGTCTGACTGTTGGGGGCGTCTGATTTCTGCCAAGTCGAGCCGATCCGGCGGTACCAGGTATCGCGTTGCATCGGCTCACGCCCCGCTTCGCGGATGGCCTTTTCAAGAGCCGCGCAAGTTTGTTGCTGTGGGGTGGTCGACCCAGCCATATGAAAAATTTTCTCCTCCATGATCGTCCCGTGAAGGTCATCGACTCCATAGCCGATCGCTTGTTGAGCGAGAGGCAACCCAAGGCTCACCCAGTAAGCGGTAATGTGATCAAAATTATCGAGGTAGATTCTCGCCACAGCGAGGTTTTTTAACTCTTCAAAGGCGGTAACATGGCGAATGTTTTGCAAGACTCCCGGACGTGCGCCCGCGGCTTCAAAAGCGAAGGGAATAAATCCCGTAAACCCACGAGTGACATCCTGCCAACTGCGCAAGCGACTAAGGTGATCTACCCGCTGGGGAATACTCTCGATATGGCCATAGAGCATGGTTGCCGTGCTCCGCATCCCCATTTCGTGCCAAGTCCGGTGGACTTCCCACCACTCCTCCGCGCTCTCTTTTCCCCGACAGATTTGCTGACGAATTTCTGGAGCAAAAATCTCCGCACCTCCACCAGTCAAGGCACAGAGACCAGCCTCGCGGAGTTCCTCCAAAGTATGGCGAATCGACTTTTTAAAAACCCTAAAAGCGAGGTGCCGAATCTCCACCGCGGTGAAAGCTTTCACAAAAAAATTCGGATCGAGGCCACGGAGGGCGCGGATGAGCTCCAGGTACCAACTAGCCTCGAGGGTGGGGTGAAGACCGCCGACCATGTGGATCTCGGTGATCCCCAGAGCGATCCCCAGACGGGCTTTCTCGACGATCTCCTCGATCGACATTTCAAAGGCGTGAGCCTCACGTTTTTTCGCTCCAAAAGCACAGAACTGGCAGGAAAGCAGGCAGTGGTTGGCGTAGTTGATGTATTGATTGTGAATGTAGGTCGCCACATTACCGTTCTTCCGCTCGCGAATCACATTGGCGATCATCCCCAATCCATTGAGATCGTTTGACTGGTAAAGACCAATGGCATCCGCATCCGTAATCCGATTCCCATTGATGACCTGATCAAGAATCGGGCGGAGGAGAGGAGAAATGAGCTTTTCGATCATAATAAATTCGACGTCTTTTTAGGATGGTTTACGAGGCCAACCTTAGGCAAGACGCTTTACCTAACCATGACTTGTCCTTGAAAAAAAATCCATCGCATTGCAAAATCGTTGGGAGGTTTTCTACCCTTAATCTCCTCCAGATGAATCGTCATTTAATGCACCTCGTTTCCCTTTGATGTTTGACGAACCACTTGACCAACCTCCCGAGCATTCCGACCAATCTGCCCAGGACTGGGCATGGATGGCACGGATCAAACTTGGGGACGAGTTGGCTTTTCAATCACTCATCGAAGCCCATCAGCAACGAGTCATTGGGGTGGTGGCAAAAATGCTCGGCAACCTCACCGACGCCGAGGATATCGCCCAGCAAGTTTTTGTGCGGATTTGGAAAAGTGCCCACCGTTACGAACCGACCGCCAAGTTCACCACTTGGATGTATAAGATCACCCGCAACCTCGTCTTTAACGAGTTACGACGACGCAAACGACATCCTACCCAGTCCATCGATGTCCTCAATGACTTCGATCAACCAATGCAAGTCGCCGACGAACAGGCCAAAGGAGCGGACAACCTCCTGCTCGATGCCGAAGTTCAAGAGGCCATTCAAAAAGCCATCGATTCTCTCCCTGAAACCCAACGGATGGCCATCATTCTTCGGCGCTACGATGAAATGCCTTATGAGGAAATCGCCGAAATTCTCGACCTCTCCGTCCCCGCAGTGAAGAGCGTGCTTTTCCGCGCGCGCACCGAGCTCCGCGAACAACTCAAACGCTACCTCGACGCCTAACCCCGAATAAAAAATTGCTCTCGACGGCGTTTCTCCTTTGTCTTCCCGCCCTATGAAAAAGTCGTTGGCTTTCCTCACTTGGCTGTTCGTCGCGATCGGTGGTGCTCTCGCCTATCTAACCATCGCCCTCCATCGCGGTGAACCCCTCAACTCAGGCTACATTCTCATCGCCGCCGTTTGCACCTATGCCATCGGCTACCGCTTCTACTCAAAGTGGATCGCCACCCGCGTCTTCTGTTTGGACGATCGCCGCGCCACCCCATCGGCGATCCATGAAGACGGTCGGGACTTTGTCAAAACCAACCCGTGGATCGTTTTCGGACATCACTTCGCCGCCATCAGTGGCCCCGGCCCCCTCGTCGGCCCCGTGCTCGCCGCGCAGTTTGGGTACCTCCCCGGGACCCTCTGGATCTTGATCGGCGTCGTCCTCGGCGGAGCCGTCCAAGACTTCGTCATCCTTTGCGCATCCATGCGACGCAACGGCAAATCCCTCGGCCAGATGCTCAAAGAGGAAATCAATCCCGCCACAGGAGCCATCGGTACAGTAGCCGTGCTGGCGATCATGATCGTTTTACTCGCCGTACTCGGACTGGTGGTGGTCAATGCCCTCGCCGATAGTCCGTGGGGCGTCTTCACCGTTTCGGCAACCATTCCCATCGCCTTAGGCATGGGGACCTACCTCCGATTTATTCGCGTCGGCAAAGTCCTCGAGGCCTCCGTCGCTGGGGTGGTGCTCCTCCTCCTCTCCGTCTGGGGTGGCCAATGGATTTCTCAACACGAAGTCCTCAGGGCGGTTTTTCGTCAAGACGCCGATGTCCTCGCTTGGGGGGTAATCATTTACGGCTTCGCCGCCAGCGTGCTCCCCGTTTGGCTACTCCTCGCCCCTCGCGATTACCTGAGCACTTTTCTGAAACTCGGCACCATCCTCGCCCTCGCCCTCGGCACGCTGTGGATTCTTCCCGATTTAAAAATGCCCGCACTCACCCCGTTCATTGATGGCTCGGGTCCCGTGGTCCCCGGCAAACTCTTTCCCTTCTGTTTTATCACCATTGCCTGCGGGGCCATCAGTGGCTTTCACTCCCTCATTTCCAGCGGGATCACCCCAAAAATTATCGACCGCGAATCCTCTGCCCGCGCGGTCGGTTATGGGGCGATGTGCCTAGAATCTCTCGTCGCCATCATGGCGATGATCGCCGCTTGCACCCTCGATCCCGGCGTCTATCTGGCCATCAATATCGCGGGCGAACCCACCGCGGTAGTCCAGCGAATCAATGCCCTCGGATTCCCCGTGACCACCGAACAAATGACCACCCTCGCCGCCGAGGTCGACGAAGATTCTCTCTTCGGCAGAACCGGTGGAGCCGCCACCCTCGCCGTAGGCATGGCAGGACTCTTTTCCAAAATCGTCGGCGGCAAGATGATCAGCATCTGGTATCACTTCGTCTTAATGTTCGAGGCGTTGTTTATCCTCACCACTCTCGATGCCGGAACGCGGGTCGGTCGCTACCTCCTCCAAGACGCCCTCGCCCACTTCTGGAAACCACTCGGCAATACCAAAAGCTTCGCCTCTGGCCTCCTCCCGGGAGCGGCCATCGTGGCTCTCTGGGGCTACTTTCTCCTCGCCGCCGTCCACGATCCCGATGGCGGCATCAAAGCCCTCTGGCCGATCTTTGGCATCGCCAACCAACTCCTCGCCAGCATCGCTCTCTGCCTCGCCACCACGATCATTCTAAAAATTCGCCTCCGTGATCGACTCCACCTCGGCCCCGCACTCATCACCCTCCTGCCATTAATCGCTCTGGTAGCGATTACGGGAACCGCCGCCCTTGAAAAAATCTATCACCCTGCCCCAGCGATCGGATTCCTTGCCAAAGCCCAACTCCTCAAACTGCGATCCATCCCCGCTGCCGAATCCTCGCTAGCGGCCTCGAGACTGACCACCCTTCAGGCAATCCAAGCCGAAGACGAATTGATCAAAAATGAGGGAAGCGCCTCCGCGATCGCCACCGCCCAACTAACCACCACTCAAGCCCAGAAAAAAGTTGCCAGCACGGAGAAGTTGCTCATCAGCCTCGGTAAACAATTGCAAAATCAATACATCGACGCCCTCGTCACCGCGGTGTTCCTCGCCCTTGTCGTAGGAATTATCACTCTCAGCGTCCGGGAATGGCTCAAATTAATCCGCGGAAATCAGCCCCCCATCCTTCATGAAACCGAACCCGTATGGCTCCCCTTAGAAACCGCCGCCCGCCCCTTACCGATCCTCGGAGCGGTGGCCTTTAGCCTGACCATGCTCAAAGAACTTTCTGGCCAAGCGGCCATCGACCGCGAACAAGCCTTCTTCGAAAAATGCCCATGTGCCGAAACCGTCGGTTCAAAGAACCCGCGAAAAAATGTCTTTTTAACGAGCACAGAACACCGTTACCGCGGAATCAATCATTGCTGCTAATCCTCCTCCACTCCCCCCAGCTCAAGATCTCCGCCCCAAGCGCTCCCGCGAAAGTCCCTGGAAACGACGAAAACTCGGCGCGAAAACGCCAGAATCATTTTGACCTGTTGACCGTAAGGCGAGTCAGTCGCATATTTGGCGTCTTTTCTCATGTCACTTTCCCTGATTCGTAACTTTTGTATCATCGCCCACATCGATCATGGGAAAACCACCCTCTCGGATCGACTCCTCCAAATGACGGGGACGGTGGCAGACCGCGATGCCCAGGATCAACACCTCGACGCCATGGATTTAGAGCGGGAGCGAGGGATCACCATCAAGATGCATCCCGTGGCCATGACTTACCGGGCGAAGGATGGGCTGACCTATAAATTAAACCTCCTCGATACCCCTGGCCATGTGGACTTTGCCTATGAGGTTTCGCGATCCTTGGCCGCCTGTGAGGGGGCGCTGGTGATTGTCGATGCTGCGCAAGGGGTTGAGGCACAGACGGTCGCGACCGTTCATCTGGCAAATAAGCAGGGATTAACCATCGTGCCGGTGATCAACAAAATCGATTTGCCAAACTCGGATATCCCCACCGTGAAAAAGCAACTCGAAGAAATTTTGTCGATCCCTGGGGAAGAGGCGATTTTGGCAAGTGCGAAGGCAGGGATTGGCATTGAAGAGATTCTCGAAGCGGTGATTGCCCGGATTCCTCCCCCGAAAGCGTGGCCCGACGAAAAAGTGCGGGCCTTGGTCTTTGATTCGACCTTCGACACCTACCGAGGGGTGGTGACCTATGTGCGGATGATGAGTGGATCGATTAAGGCTGGCGATGGGGTGAAAATGATGAGCAACAACCGCCCCTACGAAGTGAAGGAAGTGGGCGTCTTTCGTCCGAAGATGCAGGCGATCCCTGTGCTCCGAGGCGGAGAAACTGGCTATGTGATCGCGAACATCAAGACGACTTCCGAGATCAAGATCGGCGATACTTTGACGGGAACATTTGCCCCGTCCACCGAACCTCTGGCAGGTTTCCAAGTGGTTCAACCGATGGTTTTTAGTGGAATTTACCCGATCAACACCGCCGACTTCGAACATCTCAAAGCCGCCATGGGCAAACTCCAACTCAACGACTCCTCCTTCGTCTTTCAAGCGGAGAGCAGTGTGGCTTTGGGCTTTGGCTTTCGCTGTGGATTTCTCGGTCTCCTCCACATGGAAATCATCCAGGAACGACTTCGCCGAGAATATAACATGGACATCATCGCCACCTATCCCTCGGTGATTTATGAGGTGGAGAAAACTAACGGAGAAATTCTTACCGTCGACAATCCTGAGTTTCTTCCCGACGCCAGCGTGATCGCGGAAATCCGCGAGCCCATCGTCCAGTGCTTCATCATGGTGCCGAACGAATATATTTCTCCGCTCATGCAGCTGATCATGGACAAGCGCGGAATTCTTGACCATACGGAAACCCTTGATTCCAAGCGGGTAATGCTCACCTGCGTCTTACCGCTGAATGAAATCGTTGTCGACTTTAACGACAAAATTAAATCCATCACCCGGGGCTACGGCTCGATGGATTACGAGCACGCCGGACACCGTGCGGAGAAGTTGGTTAAGCTGGATATCTTGGTCAATGGGGAACCCGTCGACGCTTTCAGCTCGATCGTCCACCGGGACAAAGCGGAATCTCGGGGCCGGCAGTTGGCGGCGAAACTCAAGGAAGTCATTCCCACCCAGATGTATCAAGTGGCTATCCAAGCGGCGGTTGGCGGAAAAATTGTCGCCCGCGAGAGCATCAGTGCCATGCGAAAAGATGTCACCGCGAAGTGTTACGGCGGAGATATCAGTCGGAAGCGCAAGCTTTTAGAGAAGCAGAAAGAGGGAAAGAAGCGGATGAAATCGATCGGTCGGGTGAATATTCCTCAAGAGGCGTTTATTGCCGTCTTGAAAACCAACTGATGAAACCATTCCTCGTCCTCGCCGGGATGACCCTCCTCGCGGGATGCGCCAAGGACACCGAAGATCGGATGTTCTTTGAACAAGGCTGGCTAAAGCCGGAACGGGCGGCAGAGCTTCGAATGTATGGGGAGCGGGAGAAAGTCACTCTCAAACAACTCACCAAGGCAGAGAACGAATAGGATCCCATCCCATTGTGAAACCCGCTGAGCAGCAACGCGTTAAAGGATAATTCCCCAGGCCGCCAGATCGGCTTCGAGAGCGTGATGGGCGGTGTGATCGTAATGATGGGTGCGAAATCCCAGAGCTTGGGCGGTGCGGATATTCGGGAGCAGATCGTCGATAAAAACCGTGTCTGAGGGAACCAGACGATGGTCACGAATCGCCTGCTCATAGATTTCTGGGCCCGGCTTGGCGGCCCCAGCGAGATAGCTGTAAGTACCTGCGGTGAATCGGGAAAAAACCGGGTAAGTGCGAAAAAGATAGGCGTGATGGAGATCACCCGTGTTGCTGAGGAGAAAGAGAGGAAACCGCCCGTGGAGACGCTCGACGAGATCACAGATGGGGAGATTCGGTTGAAAAATCTCTTCCCAAGCGGTGATAAAATCGGCCTCAGTGCCCCGGTAGCGAAGGAGATCAAACGCTGTGTGGAGGAAGGTTGAGCGGTCGATGCTCCCGACCTCGTAGTCTTGCTTGAGGTGGTCGATTTTCGCGAGAACCTCAGCGGGATTAGCGACCTCGCTTTGGTCTGCCACCTTTTTGAGGGTCAGGGAAAAGTCGAAGCGCACGATCACGTTGCCAATATCGAAAACCAAGGCGGTGGGTGGATTCATCGGAAGAAATTCTAGGCGAGTTGCACAAGCAACGCTCGGTTGAGCCGGCAACCAGCGTCGAGGTGGGCGAGAGGAAAGTTTTCGTTGGGAGCGTGCATCCGACTATCGGGAAGGGCGAGGCCGAGGAGCAGGGTATCCGCACCGAGGATGCGCTTAAAAGTATTGACGATCGGGATGCTTCCTCCTTCACGGATGATGGCAAGATCATTGTCTGGAAAGACTTCCTGGAGAGCCCGTTGAGCGGCTTGCCCATCTGAAGAATGAGGATCAGTGGCATAGGGTTCGCCAGAGTGACCCCCGAGCAATTCGAGGGAGACGCCGGGCGGGCAAAGGGAGCGGAGATGAGCGGAAACCTGTTCGAGAATCACGCTGGGAGTTTGCCCAGGAACAAGGCGGAAAGTGAGCTTGGCCATTGCCAGGCTAGGAAGCACGGTTTTTGTGCCGACGCCTTGGAATCCACTGGAGAGACCATTGACTTCCGCAGTGGGCCGACCCCAGAGGCGTTCCGTGGTCGTGAACCCGACCTCGCCAGCAATCGCAGGAGAACCCGTGGCGGTGAGGATTTGGGCATCGCCAAAAGGCAAGCGGGCCCAAGCCTCACGCTCCCAAGGCTCTAGCGGAATCACCTCATCATAAAAGCCAGGGACGGCCACGCGTCCATCAGGGTGATGAAGGCTAGCGAGGAGGCGGGCGAGAACCGTAGCGGGGTTGGCGACCGCTCCGCCGTAGATACCCGAATGCAGATCGGTGGCGGGGCCGGTGACCCGGACTTCGAGGGCGGCGATGCCACGCAGTCCGTAGGTGAAGGTAGGAACGCCGGGCGCGATCATTCCTGTGTCAGAAATAGCGATGACATCGCAGGCGAGATCGTTGCGGTGAGCGAGGAGAAACTCCTCAAGATGGATGCTCCCGATTTCCTCTTCGCCTTCGATGAGCACGAGGAGGTTCACGGGGAGATCTCCGAACTCCTTGAGCGTTTCCGTGATCCCGAGGAGATGAGAAAAGATTTGTCCTTTGTTGTCGGCAGCACCGCGAGCAAAGACGAGGCCATCGGCGATGCGCGGGTCAAAGGGTGGAGTAATCCAGAGGTCGAGAGGATCGACGGGTTGGACATCATAGTGGCCGTAAATCAGAACCGTGCGGCGCCCCGGTTGATGAACATTGCGAGCGAGAACGATCGGATGACCTGCAGTGGGGTGGAGAGTAGACTGGAGACCATTTTCATTGAGCCAAGTATTCAGCCAAGTGGCACAAGCGAGGACATCCTCTCGGCGATCGGGGTCAGTGGAGATGCTCGGAAAACGAAGAAAGGTCAGAAAGGATTCGAGGGCGGCTGGATTCATGAATTGAAGAGATGACGACGAGGAATTCGGTGAAGAAGTGAAGGGATTCATTAGAGCACGGAAGGTTGAATGGCGAAACAGATTACGAGCGAGCGCCAGCGGGGACCCGGGGGGATTTTCTTCCAGCCTCACAACCTGCGGGACTTCAACCTTCCAGAGCAGATTGATCCGCGCGGCTAAAAAGTCGAAGAGCGCTCCACGGCGGCGATCCCATTACCATTCCGACTGAGGCTTAATCGGAATGGAGAGACAAGGATATCTCTCACAATGAGTTTGATGATTTGCGGGCAGGAACGGGCTTTTTACTACGGATAATTTCCGCCTCGCTGGGCAGGTCCCGTTCTTTCCCGCTGAAGATGATCCGGTTAGGCTTTTC
>Ga0114970_10000613_pt1 | contig 26714 bp, 24 predicted proteins | sample M_140205_XF_Meta_FD_87030 | JGI IMG/M metagenome (GOLD analysis project Ga0114970, IMG submission 87030) | Freshwater microbial communities from Lake Montjoie, Canada to study carbon cycling - M_140205_XF_MetaG | ecosystem: Environmental > Aquatic > Freshwater > Lake | place: Lake Montjoie...
CCATTCTCGATGCGGTGAACCATCATCCGACACGTTTTGTCGTCGTGACGGGTGGGGAACCGATGATTGCAAAGGAGATGGCGGTGTTGCTGTCCAAGCTGCGTGATGCGGGCAAGCACATCACGATTGAAACGGCGGGAACGATCGCACCGGAAGGTGTGGCGTGTGATCTGGCCTCCATCAGCCCGAAGCTGGCGCATTCGACGCCGGATGAAGCTTTGGCAGGCAAGGCCTGGGTGGAGAAGCATGAGCGGCTCCGCTTGCAGCCGGAGGTGTTGCGAGCGTGGTGCTCGGCGTATGATTTTCAGCTCAAATTTGTCGTCGCGAGCGAGGCGGATGTCGAAGAGGTGCGTGCCGTGGTGGAGTCAATCGGCATGCCGGTGCGGCCAGAACAAATTCTGCTGATGCCGGAGGGCATCCAACCCGAGGTGCTGCGCTTGCGACAGGCGTGGCTGGTGGAAGTCTGCAAGCAAACCGGTTGGCGCTATTCACCGCGGCTGCACATTGATTTGTTTGGCAACAAGCGCGGGACATGAAGACGCGGTCAAAGCTGTCGCGCAATCTGTGGGTGCTGGTGTGGCTGAGCGTCGCGCTGCTGCAAACGTGGCAGCATTTTCGCGACAAACCAGCGCCACCGAGGCCGGAGCATGATGGCAGCTTCGTGGTGCTGAAACACGCGCGTTTGATGGATGATTCCGGCAACGATGGCGACAGTTTCAAGATCGCGCATGACGGCGGCGAGCAGGTGCTACGGCTGTATTTCGTCGATTGCCCGGAGAAACGGCAGTATTCGCTGGTGAACGACCGGTTGAAGGATCAGGCAGGCTATTTTGGTGGCTTGAGCATTCCGCAAACCGTTGCCACGGGCATGGAGGCAAAGGTGTTCACGGAAAAACTACTGCGGGAACAGCTCTTCACGATCCAAACACGCTGGGAGCGTGTGTATGACAGCGCACGCTCGTATGCGCTGGTGTTCTTTGCCGATGGCGAGGAGTTGTCAGAGAAATTGGTGAAGGCTGGCCTGTGCCGGATTCATACCAAGGGCACGGTGATGCCGGATGGGCAGCGCGAATTCGATTTCGAGAACCGCCTGCGCTCGTTGGAGCGTGAGGCAAAGGCCGCGCAACGTGGTGCGTGGGGCAAACCGAAGCGTGCGCCGTCTAAATCAAAGCCGTGAGCAGCGGTACATCGGCAGGCGCGAGATCGTAGGCGCGCAGTTGTTCACGCTCGACCCAAACGAGAGCGGTGTGCTCGTGCGGATGGGGCGCGGAGCTATCGGCGGTCAGTTCGCAGAGAAACGGGATGAGTTCGATGCTGCCCCATGGGTAGGCGTGAACAAAAGATGGCAGCGCACGGCTGATGCTCACGGTGCAGCCGAGTTCTTCGTGAAGTTCACGATGCAAAGCGGCCTCGGCTGATTCACCCGGCTCAACTTTGCCACCGGGAAACTCCCACAGTCCGCCGAGTTTTTTGTCTGGCGGGCGTTGGGCGATCATGATGAGTTCATCACGCACAATGATGGCACAGACGACGGGGACTGGGAGATTACTTTCCATCCACGACGGCTAGTGACGCCTTGGCGGTGCGCAGGGCGGCATCAGGCACGCTCAGTTTCGCCATGCTGGCACGCATGCGCCGGCCAACGGCTCCGTCGTTAGTGAGAATGCTTTCAACGGCGCCAGCGGTTTGCAAAGCCGTGTGGGTGACGATGCCACCGCCGCATTTGGTCAACACCTCGGCATTGCCCTCCTCCTGGCCAGGGACAACGTAATCAATGACAGCGGGAATCTTCGCCGCGAGCACCTCATGCAGGATGGCACCACCGGCTTTGCAGATGACGACATCGTGCGTGCGGAGAAACTCGGGAATGCGCTTCGTCCAACCAATGATATCCACCGTGTCGGGCGGGAGCGCATCGGTGAAGCGGCGCAAAACATGATGGAGACGCGAAGCATGTTTACCGACAGGTAGCGTGAGTTTGGCCCCAGCGAGCAGGATCGGCTTCAAAGCCTCCAGTGTGGCGGCCACACGACGACCGGTGGTCGATGGCAGATACAGAATGCGTGCACCGATATGCGTAGGTGCTTCTGCCAGCGGCTCAGTGAAGGCAAGACTGACGGGGAATCCCGTGACGCGTATCTTTGACTCCGGCACGCCGAAACCGATGACGACTTTCTTCGTTTCCTCATCGGCGACGCAAAACAGATCACTGCCAGACATGACCCAGATGCGGTTCACGCTGATGGAGTCGGTGATGATCGTGGCGAGCGGCGGCACCTTCTGCGTATGTCCGAGTGTCTCCAAGAGCACGGCGTAAAGCGGATAGGTGCTGATGATGAGACGCGGCTGCTTCTCAGCGATGCGCTGCTTCAGGGCATTAATCAGGCCAGTCTGCCATTTGGAGTCCGGGCCAGTGACGCTGCGTTTGCCCATCAGTTCATACGTCACACGCCAGGCGGCGGGCCAGTGGGTGATGGCAAGCTGGTAGAGCGCCTTGCTGACGTCTGAGAGCCGCGGCATCGCCTCGCTGATGAGATCGCTCACCTCGATTGTTTCACCGGGACACAGACGTTCCAGCGCCTCCGCCACGGAACGCGCGGCGGTGTTGTGTCCATCGCCAAAGCCAGCCGTTAGGAGCAAAATCACGCGGCGCACCGCTGGCGGAAAAAAGCAGCAAAACAAGCAAAAAGGCTTGGATAGAGGCGTTGATCGTATTATTTTAGCTATGTTAACTATTATCTCCATGCCATGAGAAGGCAGCAACCCATCACAACCAGCCAACTTCTAGCCACCGGCGTTATCGCCATGGCCGTGCTGGTGATGCTCGCGCCACTGCGTCCGGGGCCTGTGGGCACACACTCGCGACAGGCAGGATTAGCACCGCTCCTCAATACCAGCGGTGTGGCTGACACGGCGGCTTTTCACCGTTTGAGTGTTTCTCCTGCGGCACATGCAGCGAGCACTGCCCCACTGAGCCGTAAGCCGCAGATCCAAACGATCTCGCAGCCCGCCGAATGAGCGTGGCCTTCAAACCTCCCGGCCAATGCCCAGCCTGCGGCGAATGGGTGCCGCGCGGAGCCGCCGCCTGTGATGATTGCGGCGCCTGTGCCAAGTCCGGCTGGAGCGGTGACACGCATGCCGATGGCCTCGACCTTCCCGATGACGAGTTCGATTACGACGACTTCATCGCCCGTGAATTCGGCGGCAAAAGCTCCAAACAGCCGCTGACGTCGAATGTCTGGTGGTGGGTGGCCCTAGCGCTGCTAATCGTTTTTATAATTGGCGCTTTACTGCCCCTGTTCGGTTAACCATCACGAAGATGGTGACTTACTCAAACCGCAGGACGTACTCGCCTTCCTTCTGGAGGTGCAGGCGGTCGCGGGCGGCCATTTCGAGGTAGGCGTTGTCGTTTTTGATCCACTCCATGCGGCGCAGGAGTTTATCGCGATCGGTCTTCAGTGTATCGCGCTGTTCTTTGAGCTGATCGAGTTTGTTGCGCATGGCTATCTGCGTGTCCATCGGGTTGTCACACAGGACGTAGATAACGGGAACAACGAGCAGCAGGAGAATGAACTTGGCGACCTTGAGGAGGGCGCGCATCCAGAACTCCCAGGGAGTCTGGGGTTTGGATGCGCGCACTTCTCGGTAGTTCATCGGGTCTTAGACTTTCATGCGGCCACCAAAGATGGCGTTTTCACCAAGTTCCTGCTCGATACGCAGGAGCTGGTTGTATTTGGCGATACGGTCGCTGCGGCTCATGGAGCCGGTCTTGATCTGACCGCAGTTCGTGGCAACGGCGAGGTCAGCGATGGTGTAATCTTCGGTTTCACCGGAGCGATGGCTCATGACGGCGGTGTAACCATGACGGTGGGCGAGATCGACGGCGTCGAGGGTCTCGGTGAGGGAACCGATCTGGTTCACTTTAACGAGGATGGAGTTCGCCACGCCCAAGTCGATGCCCTTCTGGAGGAATTCGACGTTGGTGACGAAAAGGTCGTCGCCGACAAGCTGAGTATTGGCACCCATTTCCTTTGTGATGATGTCCCAGCCTGCCCAGTCGCCTTCGGCGCAGCCGTCTTCGATGGAAATGATGGGGAACCTCTTCTTCAGCCCGGCATAGTAAGCCACGAGTTCGGCGGCGGTGCGCTCGGACTTGTCGGACTTCTTGAAAACATACTTGTTCTTGGCCTTGTCGAAGAATTCGGAGGAGGCGACGTCGAGAGCGATGAAGATGTCTTCACCGAGCTTGTAGCCAGCCTTGTCCACCGCCTGGGCGATGACTTCGAGGGCGTGGTCGGCGCTCTTGAGCGTCGGGGCAAAGCCACCTTCGTCACCGACGGCGGTGCTGAGACCGAGATCGTGCAGGATTTTCTTCAGCGAGTGGAAGATTTCCGCACCATAACGCAGCGCCTCGGAGAAGGTCGGAGCACCTTTCGGCATGATCATGAACTCTTGGAAGTCGATTGGTGCATCGGAATGGGCACCGCCATTGATGATGTTCATCATCGGCACAGGAAGCACCTTGGCATTCGGGCCGCCGATGTATTTGTAGAACGGCATGCCGAGCGTCGCTGCTGCCGCTTTGGCGACTGCAAGAGAGACACCGAGAATAGCGTTCGCACCGCACTTGGACTTCGTCTTCGTGCCATCGACTTCGAGCATTGCCTTGTCGATGCCGACCTGATCAGCGGCGTCAGCACCGATGAGAGCGTCAGCGAGTTCATTGTTCACTGCATCGACGGCCTTGAGCACGCCTTTGCCGAGGAAACGCTTCTTATCGCCGTCGCGCAGTTCGAGGGCCTCGTGTTCGCCGGTGCTTGCACCACTGGGGACTGCCGCACGGCCCATGGCACCGCCTTCAATGTACACATCCACTTCGACAGTGGGGTTTCCGCGTGAGTCGATGATTTCGCGTCCGATGATGCGTGCGATGTTGAGTTCGTCCATGTGAGTAGATTATTTAAGTTTTGCTAATTAATAGGGATTTTTCAAGAAGGTTTCCAGAAATTTCCGGGGGAGCGGGCTTCATACACGGATGCAGCAGCCGCTCAAACGGTAGTTTTACGACCAAAGCAGGACATACGCCATGTTGGAGCGCGGAAGTACCTGCTAGGCGAATCTAAGCCCTCACGAAATCGCCAATGAATCACCCAAACAGCGCGGTAATCGGCTTGCCTTTGTCGGCTACCGTGAACGGACGCTTGCTGGGACTGTATAGCACCTGATCAAGCGGGATGCCGAGGGCGTAGGCAATTGTGGCGTTGAAGTCTGGAATGGTGACCACATTTTCGACGGCTTTTTTGCCTATTTCATCTGTAGCACCATAAACCTGTCCGCCACGCACCCCACCGCCAGCCAGGAGGCAGGTGAAGCCAGTTGCATGGTGATCGCGTCCATCGTTGGCGTTGATTTCAGGCGTGCGGCCAAATTCAGTGGCGAGAACGACGAGCGTCTCCTGCAACAAACCGCGTGATTCGAGATCCTGTAAAAGGGTGCTGAGTGCGGAGTCGAGTTCGTCACAAAGTTCGGGCACACGGGTGAAGTTGGCATTGTGAGTATCCCAACTACCGAAGGAAACCTCGGCAAAGCGCACACCATGCTCAACGAGGCGACGGGCTAGCAGGCAACCCTGGCCAAACGTGTCTTTGCCGTATTTGGCACGCAGAGCCTCGGGTTCGTCGCTGAGATCGAACGCTTTCAATTCTTCGCTCTTCATCATCTTGAGCGCATCGTCATACATGTCGGCATACGCGCGGACGTTTTTGACGTTGTAGGTCTCAGCAAACTGGCGATCGAGTTGCTTGGCCGTGGCAAGGCGACTGTTAAAGCGCTCTTCGGTGAACCATGAGTTGGTTTTGACGTTGTTGATGCCGTTCTCGGGGTCGCTGATCATGAGCGGCGCGAAGCGACTTTCGAAGAAACCCGCACCGGGATGACGGCTGTCGTTGCCAATCATGACGCTACCGGGAAGCGTGGGATTGCCACGGTCCTGGAACTTTTGCAGCCATGCGCCCATGGTGGGATGACGGATACTGCTGCGCTGGGTGTAGCTGGTGTGCTGATAATACTGCCCCTGCTCGTGCGCTCCCTGCGTGGTCATCATGCTGCGGACGACGGCAAGCTTATCCATCTGCCGGGCAATGAGTGGAATGCTATCTGAAACGCGAACACCATCGACATTAGTGTTGATCACTTTGGTGAGGCCCATGATATCGGTCTTTCCAGGCTTCGGATCAAAGGTGTCTAGGTGGCTCATGCCGCCGGTCATGTACAAATAGATGACGTTGCGTGCCGTGGCAGCCTGCTTGAGCGGCGAGGTGCCGATGCCAGGCGCGGCAATGACACGGGAGGCGGCACTGACGCCGAGAAATGTCTTGGCTGCGCCGGAAACGAAGGCACGGCGGGAAAGATCGTTGCGGAAGGGATTCATGAGCAGATGGGTTTGGGGGAGGTTCGCCCTTAAACGTTGCTGCCCTTCGGACTTATCACGAGATTTCAAATCTCCCGCCCCCTACCCTGGCGCTCGGCGTCCGAATTTGCGCTCCATTTCGCCGGTGGAGATTTGCACGAGCGTGGGACGGCCATGTGGGCAGCAGTAGGGCATTTCGCAGGCGAGGAGGTCTTTGAGCAGCGCCTGCAACTCGGGAATGGAAAGCACGTCGTTGCTCTTCACCGAAGCACGGCAGGCGGTGGTGGCGATGGCATCTTCGCTGAGGCGCAGCGAGGATGATTTCGCGCTCAGGCTGCTCAGTTCCTCGATGACCTGATCAAGCCATGCTGCGGGGTCGTCGGTTTTTAAAAAAGCTGGCAGCGCCTCGACCTTGAAGATGTTCGGGCCGAAGGGTTCGATCTCGATGCCCAAACGGTTAAGCACAGTCTGATTTTGCTTCAGCAGATCGGCATCACGCGGTGTGGTTTGCAGATTGATAGGCATCAGCAGGCGCTGGCATGGCACCCCACCCGTTTCGAGAGCGCGGCGGAATTTTTCAAAGTTCACGCGTTCATGCGCCGCATGCTGGTCCATCATCACCAGCCCCTCTTTGCCTTCCATGAGCACATAGAGTTTCTGCAAAACACCAATGATGCGGAAATCAGACGCTGCGGGCTGCCCTTGGGATTCCGGCTTGGGTCTCTCGACTTGCTTCGGGGGAGCCATTTCAGCTGAAGGCCGTTCTACATTCGGAATAACTTTCTGAATCGCCACTGTTGCCGAAATGGCAGGTTCAACCTGTCGTAAAGGCGCGGTAGAAATCGCTACTGGCATGGCAAACTGCTCCTGACGTGTGGTTTCCGCCGCTGGAACAACAGGAACGGCGCGTGCAGGCGCATGTCCGCTGGGAAGCTTGACGGCGTTTTCGAGCGTGCGGCTCACGCAACGAGCGATGGCATCGCGCACACCATTGCCATCGTGAAACCGCACCTCCTTCTTTGCTGGATGCACATTCACATCGAAGGCCGTGGGATCCATCTGGATGAACAGGAATGTGACGGGATACTGCCCCTTCATCAACGCGGTGTGATAGCCCTCACGCAGGCCATACGAAATGCTGGGGCTTTCGATGGGGCGCCCGTTGAGATAGGTCGTCTGCATCTGACGATTGGAACGGCTCATGCCTGGACCACCGATGTAACCGGTCACTGTCACGCCATGCAGTGTCGATTCTTCGATTTTGAGCAGACGAGAGGCGAGTTCATCCCCCACGAGTCCCCGGATGCGTTCCAGCATATCACGAGTAGCCGGAAGATGCAGTATGAGTTCGCCATTGTGCGTCAAAGTGAATGCCGCCTGCGGATTGGCGATGGCATGCAGGCGAAGTTGCTGCTCCACGTGAGCGAACTCGGTGTTTTCGGTCCGCAGGAATTTACGGCGAGCTGGCACGTTGAAGAACAACGAGCGGGCCTCGATCACCGTGCCGGGAGCGCCACCATGATCGCGCACCGCCATAAGTTTACCGCCGTTCACCTCGATTTCGGTACCAACAAGCGCCTCCTTCTCACGCGTAGCGAGGCGAAAGCGTGAGACGCTGGCGATGCTGGGCAGCGCCTCGCCACGAAAGCCAAAGGTGCAAATGGCCCCGAGGTCCTCCTTGGTCCGAATTTTGCTTGTCGCATGCCTTTCAAGACACAACATGGCATCCTCCCGATCCATTCCACTGCCGTCATCAACGATGCGAATCATGGCGATGCCACCGCGCTGCGCATGCACTTCGATGTGCCTAGCCCCGGCATCCAGGCTGTTTTCCACCAGTTCCCGGACCAAAGCCGCCGGGCGCTCCACAACCTCTCCCGCCGCCACCTGGCTGGCGAGTGCGTCTGGAAGAATGCGAATTTTGGACATGAATTTCGATAAAGTGCGCTACAACAGACGTAGCTCCTTTGCTCCAAGGAGATGTCACATTGGACGCCGTGCGAGGAATTGCAATACCCGCACACCTCAAGCAATGTTCCTTCAAGCAAACACAGCCTTTTCAAGCATGATTTCCCTCACTACCAGCGCCATCGAACATCTCAAATCTCTCATTGCAGAAAAAAATGCAACAGCAGGCACTGGACTGCGTCTGTGCGTAGAGAAAGGCGGCTGCGCAGGCATGCAGTATGTGATGGCTTTGGACGAATCTGGCGCTGAAGACTCCATCCAGACCCAAGACGGCGTATCGATCATCATTGATCGTGAAAGCATCGGCTATCTGCGCGGTTGCCAACTTGATTACGTGGATGCTCTTTCTGATGCCGGTTTCAAGCTTACCAACCCAAACGCTGCTCGAAGCTGCGGGTGCGGAACCTCTTTTGAGCCCCAAACTGCCTAATTCATGCAGCAGCGATGCTGCCAACTTATTCACAAAATTTACTTTTCAAATTCAGCCAATCTTGTAGAATTTGAACATTCTTAATTATAAAAATTAAAATTTTCGCAATAATGCCATGCAAATCCGATTTTTGAGCGATGGAAACGAGTACCGTTCTTACGGTGGTGGGAGTTTTTCCAAGAAGAAAGACTGTGGGGGTATTTTTTGGTGGACGATCTTGATTACGCTGCTCATGGGCTTCGCCACCTTCTGCTGGTTCTTCAGCATCATGGTGTTCGCGCATCCTGAAAAGCCTTTCAATTACCGCGTGCTCGCACGCTTCGATAAACTCGATCCGCTTCGCAATTTCACCAACTACACTGTGCCACAGGGCAAATTTGTTCCTGCACGTGATCTGCTCGCAGAGTTCTACGCATTCTCGCATGATCAACTCGCTGTGAAGAATGATCTTCTCAAGCGCTCCTACATTCGTAATTACAAACAGGAGCAGCCGCTCTACGTCAAAGGCAGCTTCCAGGTGATCAACGCTCGTCCTCTCACCTCAGGCGATGTCATCACAGAAGGTTGGGTGGTGCGCGCCCGTTCCTCAGACATTGAAGATGTCGATATTGAAATTGTGCTTCCAGGCAACAAAGACGAAGCCGATCCTTATCAAGTGGGTGACACGCTAGTGCTAGACCAAAAAAGCACCTTCGCCGCAGCCCTGCATGTACAAAAATTTGACCAAGAGCGAGTTTGTGTGACCCTCATGCCTCTGGCCTACCAAGGTTTCGCCGCTAAAGACGGAACACAGTTTCAAATGAAACCGCCAGCGAAGCTCAATATGGACGCGTACTGGCCGCTTACTCGTGATCCTGGTGCCGTTGTTCTCGAAAACACTGCGGACAAAGTGGTGGTTAAGCAGAACTGATCCCTTCATTCAAATTTCCACTCGAAGCGGAAGGCGTGAGCTTTCCGCTTTTTCTTTGGCAGCGTTCGCCACATTGAATTCAGAGCGCTCGTTTCTTGCATCCGCGCTGGTTCACGCCAATAGCAAAGCATGCCCGCTGACTACACCCCCATGAGCATCGCCGACGTTCAGCGTCTGCGTGCCGAACTGGACCAGCAGGCACGCAAATTGGTGTTCACCAACGGTTGCTTCGACCTGCTGCATGCTGGTCATGTGCGTTATCTAGAACAAGCGCGCGCGCTGGGCGATGCCTTAGTCGTTGCTTTAAATTCAGATCAATCGGTGCGCGCTCTTAAAGGCCCAGATCGTCCGCTCAACAACGAAAACGACCGCGCTGAAGTGATGTCTGCTTTGCGTGCTGTGGATGCAGTCGTCGTATTTCACGATGAACGCGCCACCGCACTTATCGACGCCATTCGTCCGCATGTTTACGCTAAAGGTGGCGATTACACTGTCGACTCTTTGAATCGTGAGGAGCGCAAGGCACTTGAAAACGCAGGAACGGAAATTCGCATTCTGCCGCTTGTCCCTGGTAAATCGACCACCAAGACGATCAATATGATGCTCGGCAGTAACGATGCAAACCGCCTCCGTATTGCCGTACTAGGATCGGGTGAAGGCTCCAACCTTCTTGCTATCATCCATGCAGTCCAGTCAGGCACTCTCAATGCCGAAATCGTCATCACTCTCAGTGATCAAGCTGACTCCAATTTCCTCAAGATTGCTCGTGATGCTGGATCGCCAGCCCAATTCGTCAATGGCGGTGAAAATCCGCGTAAACTTAGCGAAGCCGCCCAAAAGGAGATATTCGAGCATCTCGAACGTGCGCGAGTGGATGTCGTCGTGCTCGCCGGTTTCATGCGCATTCTCAAAGAGCCGGTAATTAGCACTTATGCCGGTCGCATCGTGAATGTCCACCCTTCCCTACTGCCGAAACACAAAGGAGCCAATGCTCCGCAACTCGCCCTTCAAGCTGGCGACAGCGAAACCGGCTGCACTGTGCATCTCGTCACCGCAGAAATCGATGCCGGGCGCATCCTCGCACAAGCCACGGTTCCCGTGCTTGTTGAAGACACTGCGGAAACTCTACATGCACGCATCAAGATCGAAGAACACAAGCTCCTGCCAAAGGTGTTGAACGAATGGCGTGAGCGTGGATTGCCCGTGCGAGGTGCGGGGGCATCATGAGCGCCTTCACCGGCACCCTCAATGCCCAGCAACGTGAAGCGGCCACACACATCCATGGCCCGTTGCTTATTCTTGCTGGAGCAGGAACAGGTAAGACGCGTGTACTCACCGCACGCATCAGTTACATGGTGAATGAAGGCATCGATCCAAAAAACATCCTCTCCGTAACCTTCACCAACAAAGCCGCCACTGAAATGCGCGAACGCGTCAAAGGCATGGTTCGCGACGGACTCGGCAAAAAAGTCGTGCTCGGCACCTTCCACGCTTTCTGCGCGCGCCTGCTGCGCGAGTTCGCCTCTCACGTTGGTTACAAGAACAACTTCGTCATCTACAGCCAGGGCGAGCAGGAAAGTCTGCTCAAAAAAGTTCTCAAAGGTCTCCTCGTCAAAGACGAAACGCTTGATCCATCGCTCGCCCTCTCGCGCATCAGTAAATCAAAAAACGACGGCAGCAGCCTCGGCGATCCTGAAAAGATCCTCGATGCCGCAGTCATGCAAAAATACATGGATGAGATGCGAGGCCTCAACGTCATGGATTTCGACGACTTACTCGTCCTCGGCGTGCGTTTGCTCGAAGATCACGCTGATGTCCGCGCTACTGTGCAGAGTCGGCATCACTACGTCATGGTGGACGAGTTCCAGGACACCAATTCTCTCCAAATGCGCCTCCTGCGAGCACTCGTGCCAGCGCCTTACAACGTCTGCGTCGTAGGCGATGATGACCAGAGCATCTACGGCTGGCGTGGTGCTGAAATCACCAACATTACCGAATTCGAAAACTTCTTTCCTAATCCGCACGTCGTCAAACTGGAGGAAAATTATCGCAGCACCACGGCCATCCTTCACACCGCGAACAGCCTCATTAAAAACAACGCTGGCCGCCGTCCTAAATCACTCTGGAGCCGCAACAACGGCTCTGAACCCGTGCGTCTCATCGCGACGCAGGATGAAAAAGAAGAGGCCGACATGATCGCGAAAGAGGTCGAAACCGCCCATTATTCAAATAAGCAGCCGCTGGAGGATTTTGCTGTTCTCTTCCGCACCAACGACCAATCACGCGTGCTGGAACAAGCCTTCCGTCAGCGCAAAATTCCCTATCGGGTCGTTGGCGCCCGCAGCTTCTTTGATCGTCGCGAAGTGAAGGACATTCTCTGCTACCTCAGCGTTCTGCACAATCCTCATGACGACATCAGCCTGCTACGAGTTTTGAATACGCCCACCCGCGGCATTGGCAGCGCCACTGCCGAACTCGCCCGAGAACGCAGCATGGAGAAACACCATAGCGTCTGGGTTGCCCTTTGTGATGAAGACTTCCTTCGCCAGATTCCAGAGAAAGCACGCAACGCCATCCGAACCTTCACACGACTCATCACCAAATTTTCTGGCCCGGCGAACACCAACGGCACTCAACTCGAGCAAATGACCGAAGCGCTCATCCTCGATATCGGCTACATGGATCATCTCAAAAAAGCCGCTAAGGAGCCTGAAGACTTCGCAGGCTGGGAAAACGGGCTCAAGGAGCTCCTCAAAAGCCTTGCGGCCTACGAAGAACGCAATCGCGCCGACGGCCTTGGCGGATTCCTCGACGAAATCAGCCTCAATGATGAGCGTGAGGAGAAAGACGACATCGAAAAGAAAAAAGGTGTGTGCTTGATCACAATGCACGCTTCCAAAGGCCTAGAATTTCCCGTCGTTTATTTACCGGGCGTTGAACAAGGCATTCTCCCCCACAAGCGCAGCTTCGATGAAGGCCGTGTCGATGAAGAACGTCGATTGTTCTATGTTGGCATCACCCGTGCGAAACAGAAACTCACCCTCAGCTACACACGCACCCGGGTGAAATGGGGGCAAAAGCAGACCAGCATGCCTAGCCTCTTCCTCAAGGAACTGGACCGCAAATACGTCGAAGAACTCGACTATACCCGCCACATGAGTGAAACCGTCACGCAGGAGGAAAACACCAATTTCTTTTCCGGCCTGCGTGCGATGCTAGCTGAGCAGTAGCATCGGCCATCTGTGATAAACTCTTGCCTTCGCCGTCAGACCGCATTGAATCGCCGCCCATGTCAATTCCTCTCGAAGATCTATTCAGTGATGTCATCGCCAAGGCCCAGCGCGGACTCGGCCTCAGCGATTCCCGGCTTGCCGCCCAGTCCGGTTTGACGGTGGATGAAATCTTGAATGCACGAGAAGGCACCGCTGACTACGCCCTGCTCCTCAAACTGGCCCCGCATCTGAACCTGCATGGCCCTTCGCTCGTAACGATGTCTCACAACGCTTGGCGCCCATTAGAGGTGAACCTGCCTGGCCTAGCTCAGTTCAATACAACGTATCACGACATGACTGTGAATGCCTATCTCGTGTGGGATGCCGAAACGAAGAACGCTGTCGCTTTTGACACTGGTGCCGATGCTGGACCGATGATCAATTTCATCCAGAACAACGATCTTAACCTCAGTCTCATCTTCCTCACACATACGCACCCTGATCACATCATGGATCTGGTCAAACTCTCCGCCGATGGCGCCGTGACCGCTTTTGTGCATGCACGTGAAGCTTGTGCTGGCGCTAAAACTTTTGAGCTGAACGAAACAGATTGCTGGCAGAGTGGCGGACTCAAGATTGAACCCCGCAGCACTTGGGGTCACTCGAAGGGCGGAATTTCATATGTTGTCAGTGGCTTGTCCAAGCCAGTCGCCATCGTTGGCGATGCCCTCTTCGCCTCCAGCATGGGCGGCGGCATGGTTTCCTTCGCCGATGCCCTCGCCACCAATCGCAAAGAAATCTTTTCTTTGCCCGATAACACCGTGCTCTGCCCCGGACACGGTCCGCTGACAACCGTAGGTGAGGAAAAGGCGCGCAACCCGTTTTACCCTGAATTCAAATAAACAAATCTCTACCCAACCATGTCTCAAACCGTTGCTTTCGTCGGAGTCGGAAAAATGGGGGCCAATATGGCCCGTCGTCTCAAAGAAGTCAGCTACAGCGTCACCGCTGTTCTCGATGTCAACATTCAGGCCGCTGCTGAACTCGCTAAAGAACTCGGCTGCAAAGCCTGCACCAAGCTGGCCGATGTCACATCCGCCGCAGATGTCATTTTCACCGTCGTAACCAACGATGCATCCATGCGCGGCATCTTCTTTGGCAGCGGTGACAGCTTACTCACGGATGCCAAAGGCAAGATCTTCATCAACTGCGCCACGCTTTCCCCCGCGATCCATCGCGAGGTCTATACGGCGGCGGAAAAAGCCGGCGCACACAGCTTGGAAGCCTGCATGGCCTCCAGCATCAGTCACGCGCGCGAAGGAAAGCTCTACCTCATGCTCGCCGGTGATGAAGCCATCTACCAGCAAGTGCAGCCGATGATCGAGCAGATGAGCGTGAACCGCCGCTTCATTGGTGGTCCAGGCCGTGCCGCCGAAGTCAAAGCGCTGGTGAACATGGTCATGAATATCAACACGGCCGGTCTTGCCGAAGGTTTAGGGCTAGCCGCAGCTCTTGGTCACGATTTAAACTTGATCCGCGAAGTCTTTAGCCAGACTGGAGCCAATTCCCGCGTCTTGGAGACCGACGGTGGCGATATGGTCGCCCGCGAACACGACTGCTGGTTTTCCGCCGAACACGCCGCCAAAGACAGCGGCATCGCCGCCGATGTTGCGGAAACCGTTGGCCTAAATCTGCCACTCAACAAAGCCACGAAAGCGCAGTATGAAAAGATGGTCACGCTAGGTCTTGGCGGGCTCGATAAATCAGGCATCGCCGAGCTGACGTTCAAAGGCCGCCATGCCTAATCGCTTCACTGCTGCGCTCCACCCAGCTTTAGCACTTCCAGCTTCTTGCTGATCGTGCGGCGTTGCAGTTCCTGACCGCCGGTGGTGGCTTTGATGATGAAGGTTTGGCCGATTTTAGCTAGAATCATTGCCTCCTCGCCGGATTGTAGGGAGCGCACGAACTGTTGGTTCTCTGCTCCCGGTGAAAGGCCAAAGATGCGCACCGCGCCGGTGTGATTGTTGGTGACAACGACTTCGGCAGGATCACCTAGATTCGGCGGCGGTTTGACCGCCGTGGCGGATGCAGGCAGTGGCTTGAGTGGCGGCATTGCATTCGAAGGATTGGTCGTGATTGGAGCCAAAGTCGGCAAAGGACGCGATGATGTCGGCGATGCGGAGGGGATGGTTGAAGCTGGCCGTTTCACGGTGAAGGCTGGCTCGTTGATCGAGACTGGCATAATGGTATTCGCGGGCCGTTTTGCCTCCTTGGCAGCACCACAGTCGAATTGATCGAGCAGTTCCTCGCGTCTCGGCTCCAGTGGCAGGTCGTCGTAAGTCTTGAGCGAGTTCTCGCGGCGCACGAGGTCGTCGATCTCCGGCGTGGTGAACGCAGCGGGATCAAAGGGCGCGGTGCGCTGACGGTCGATCGTGTCGAACTCGTTCGCCATCACCTCGCGCTGGCGCAATTTGGTGTTCAGACTGGCCTGAGCGGTGCCCGCGTTGGCGTTAAACTTGTTTTGCAGGTTCACTATCTGCGCGGCCATCTGCGCATCTTGGTTCTGCATGACCGCCATCTGCGCCTGAAGTTGCTGAATCTCGATCTGATGCTGCTGGATCTCGGCCAGGATGGCCTGACCACCGCCGGGCTGCATCATGCCCGGACGCATGCCGGGCTGCATCGTCGGCGTCTGCTGCATCGGCTGCTGTGCGGCCTGCAGGTTAATTTGGTCCTGCGCCATGCAGGCGGAGATTTGCTGCATGCGCGCCTGCATCGGCGCGAGCTGCAAGGCGTTCTGCTGCCGCTGCTGCATGAAGCCGGTGGCTTGAATGCGATAATTCTGATCTGCCGCGTTCACCGTGGTCTGCAACGTCTGGATGTCCGCATCGAGCGCGGCCACATCCTTGCTGATCACCGTCTGGCGCTCCGCCATGCGTTCGATCTCGGCGTTGCGTTTCGCCGTGGCTGCGGTCATCAGAGTGTTTCGCGCCGCATCTTCGGCGGATTTGAGCTTACCGTATTCCATGGCCACATGATCGCGGGCCTTCGCACACTCGGTTTGCAAATCGCCCTTGAGCGCGGAAAGCAGCTCGCTCTCCAGCAGCACAGCGTCACCTGCGCCGATCTGATCTTTCCACGGGCCTTTAAACAAGCCGAGGGCGATGCCGCACACTTGCGCCGTGTCCTTCGCGGCGGGCGTGACAGCTCGGGTGGCATAATGATTCTGCACGAGCGAACGAATCTCGCGCATCGCCTGCGCTGGCTGATGTAAACATAGGTCCATCCATAACCGCGCCTCACAAGCACGATCCCAGACAGTGCCATCCTGCTTCTTCCCAATCGCCGCCGCCAGACTCTGCTGCGCCGCGTTGTAGTCACCGGCGCTGATCTGTGCGAGCGCGCAGGCGTAGTTGACGCTGCAATCGCCTTTGGTATCGGCCTTCATCGCGCGCTGATAGGCGCGATCGGCAGCGGCCTTTGCCGACGCGGAACTGCCCCAGCCGTCAGTCAGCATCGCGCGCACATAGCCATGCAGCATTTCGTTGCAGGGTTGGAGTTCAAAGATGACCTCACCATCTTTGTCACACTTTACAGTAAGAGGTCCAGTGAACGGCTCGCACTCCGGTGCATCAATGGCGACGGTGTAATCCCCTTCCCCGAGCAGCTTGGCGATGTATTCGCCCTTCGCATCGGTCACGAAGGGCTGATTGACCGGCGTAGGCAAATTACCCGTGGGCTGGAGAATGAGTTTCGCATTCGCCACCGGCAGACGCGCATCATTGGTCGTGTCCTTGCCGGTGCTGATGCGTTTCACGACGAGGATCGCGAGATCACACCGGTCCCGCTTGGGCGGTGGCTTCGTCAGAATGAAGTCGTGAACATACTCAAGCGTCCCCTTTGGCACCGTGAAGCCGCGCTTCGCATCCTCAGTCTGAAATCCAGTGGCACTCACGCGATTCGCGTAATCGGCGGGTGCGAGGTTTTTGATCTCGTAGTAGCCGCCGGGTGAATTTGCCATCGCAGTCGCCACCACCGTGCCGCCTTGGCCGGACAGCAGTTCAATTTTCGCGCCGGGGATCGGACCGAGGTTCTCACCCTTTTCATCCTGACCATACACACGACCATGCACGGCAGGCTGCACCACATTCGACTGCGCGGGGGCGCTGCCGGGCTTCGCTTCCTTTGTGAGCAGGAAATCATGCACAAACTCACGTGTGTCTTGCGGCATGGCGAAGCCGCGCATCGCATCTTCCTCACGAAAACCGGTGGCAGCGACTTTGTAGCGATACGCTCCGGCCGCGAGCGTGGCGATCTGGTAGTAGCCGAAATTATTTGTCGTCACCGTCGCTGCTGCGTCACCCGAATCGCTGATCAATTTGATCTGTGCTCCTGCAATGGGGCCGAGATTGGCACCTTTCTCATCCTGACCGTACACTCGGCCATGCACACCGCCATCGACGGCATTTGCGAATCTGGCGCATAGAAGAATGAAAAGAGGCAGGAGCGTTTTCATGGCGTGTTGTCTGGTACAAGGCGCACCCCGATGACACCGACGGCGTCGGTGAGATCAGCAGTGGTGAGCGTGATCATGTAGGTGAGTGTGACGTACATCGCGCCGGTGCCCGCTTGCGCGGTATAGGCGGGAAAATTGAAGGCTGGAACCGCAGGAGGCACAAAGCTGAAGGCAGCACCGTTCACGGGATCGAGCGGATAACCGACGAAGTTGTTTGCCCCCAAGCGGTCCGAGCGCAGCGGCATGTCGATGAGCAGAAGCGGCTGCGATTTGGCCAGCGGTGCAGCCGGAACCGGCGCGGTGGTTTGCATGCTGAAAAACGGCTGAAATACCGGCAAGATCGTCGTGCCTAGAAGATCGCGCCGCAGCGCACCGCTGCTGAGCTCCGTGCGTGCGAGAATCTGGCCCGTCGTGCCCGCCGCCGAGCCACCGACGAACGCCACATGCGCGATGGCACGCAATCCATTCGCACCTGCCGGCGGCCACGGCACGAAACCCTCGAAGCGGATCGTGATCGTCTCCGCGCCATTGCCCGTGGGCCGTGCAGCAGTGCTCCACGCGGGCAGCGTGACCGCGCCGGGAATGTTTTCATGGCTTGCGAACAGCAGCCCAAAGTGGCTGCCATGCTCTGCGGTGAGACTCCACGCATTGCGAATCACCAGAGGATCAGCCAGCGGCATCGCCGCCCAGTTGAGAAACGGCGGCGTCACCGCCGGGGTGACCTGAAAACTTGGTGCGAGAGCGCTGGCAAGGATCGGCGGTGGACGCAACCTGCCGCCGCGACGCAGACTCACCGCCGCAGTCGTCGTGCCCGCCGGCAACAAAGGTAGTAGTGAACCGTTTGCCGCTGTGATCACATTGCCCAGCGGCCCAAGCGCAGTGACACGCGGTTGCACATAAAGATAAAGTGCCTCGGCCGAACCGGGTGCAAGCAGACCCGCAACAGCGGCACGATTGATGGGTGGCATCACCACACTCGTGGCTCCCGGGAAACCGCCAATGTTGGTCGCCATCGGTGTGATCAATACCGGCGCAGCTTTGTGCGGCAGCACGGCGAATAAATCTACGCGCCACGAAGTGATCTGCGAGATGTTGCCACCGGTGGTCCAATTCACCGTCACCACATCGCCATCTCGCACGATCGGAGTCGTGGGTGCGATGCGCACGCCGCTGATGAGGGGTGCCGCAGGTGGCGGAGCGGGAACAGCAACTGCGCCAGCGCGTTTAACAGCGGCAGCAACACACCACCACCGGGCGGCGGCAATCCTCCCGGCAAAATGGTACGATCAGGCGGCAGTAGTGGCGGTGGCGGCAGACCGATCGGCGGTCCCACAATCGGCGGCAGCACCGGCACCAATGGTTCCGGTGGCAACGCCGTGGCCGCGCCCGCCAGTTTCATGCCTGCATTCCAAACCGGCACTTCGATCGTTGTCGTCTCCGCGCGCACCAGATCACCGGCTTCGTCGAAATGGGCCGCAGGCGTGAGCCACAGTTCGGGCAGCGTCTTTTGATCGTCCGGTTGCTTGTCACTGTCATACACTGCCTGCCCGTCCGCCTCGAGCAGCACGCGCTGCAATCGCGCACGATCGGGAATCTTGTTCGTCGGCGTACCGCTGCCGATGATCCCGACTCCAGGAGCCATCAGTGCATCCTTGGTCAGCGGATTCATCGCCAGTTCAAACGCCGCCAGTTCAAACAGCCGTGCTTCGCTGGCGTCCGGCAGCGGTGATGCTTCCGACGACAGCAAGAACTTCCGCGCCCCCGCCACCAGATAGACCGGATTCCGCGCGCCCTGCTGCGGACCTTTGCCACCGGTCAGTGTGACACGCAGCCTTTCCACCTTCGTGCCCGGCATGGGTGCTGGTTGGAATTTTTCATCCGATTCCTCATGCCACGGCACTGCGCCGACGACACGTCCACTCAAAGCACGCACCAGCGCATGCTCTGTCTTCAGCTCGGCCTTTTCATCCTCGGTCAGCTTCGTGCTTTTCGTCTTCGCCTCATACTCCGGCAGCATCTTCATCAGGCTCTCGCGGCTCGATGCAAGCTTCTGCTGTGAATGCACATCCACGAGACCGTTCGCCGCGAACAACTTGCCGTTCACCTCGATGCGATAGCCCGCCAGCACCCAGTCCGTGCGTCCCTGCGAGGCAAAACCGATGCTCTGCAGATCACCGCACTTCACGCCGGTCAGAAGCTGCTGCGATGTGCGCAGCGCATCCGTGCCAGCGGTGCTCTCCTTCGCCGAAAACTCAAATGAGGCCATCTGCCCCGGCTGAATATCCGTCACCATGCCTGCGAGCGACGACTTGTGAGCAAACGCCGCAAACGACGGTTCACGTCTCACACCGCCGAGCGGATAAAGGCGCAGCGGAAAACCAAGACCAAGATGCACATCCACCGGTTCGGTCAATGCCGCGCCCTCTGTGCCGACACCGAGTGTGATCTTGATCGACTCAACCACTTCATCCGCAGTCAGCTTTCCCATTTCAAACGGTGTGCGCGGCAGTCCTTCGTGCTTCACCGGCACCTCCACTTCTTCACCCACATCGGTGGCGGCAGGTGATGATGATGACGATGTCACCTTGGAAAGCAGCGTAGGATCCACCTTCGTCACATACAATGCCCCGGCTCCGATCACGCCCCCTAGCAGCAAGCCAATAAAAATATTTCCCCAACGGGACGGTGGCTTGGTAGGAGATGCAGGATCATCAGAGGAACCGTCGCGCATGACATTTTCGTGGTTTGAGTCCATCAGCATCCACACAGACCAGCCCGCGTTGAATCGGATGGATACTACCCTGCCGCCATGCGACGACGCAATCCTTATCTGATGACAAAATCCACGCAGTTTTGACGCCAAGCAATCAGCCAGGGAGATGGCTTTTCACCACCACCATGCTTGCGGCGAACTTGCTCATCACAAACTCACGCGCCTTCGCAGCCTTCGCTTTCGATCCGACAGGATCTTTCGCAATCGCCAGCACTGTGTCGGCCACGCGGGCGAGTTCATCTTCCTTGTCGAGGTCGAACAGCCATTCGTTCAGGCCAATATCGCGCCACATGTAGCCTTTGCTCGTTTGTTCAGCCCACCGGCAGACGATGGCGGGAATGCCGTTGCCGATGCACATGATCGGGCTGTGCATTTCGTGGCCAAAGAGACCCGCGCTGCGGCGGTAAGTGCTGAGAGCCTCATCCGTGAGCCAGTAAGTCTCGCGCCAGACGACCTTTGCCTTCACGTTTTCGGGTAGCTTGTCGTAGAGCATCTCTTTGTTCACGGCCATCTGCGTTTTATCTTCGGGGCAGAGCAGGATTTTCATGTCCGTGTTTTGAATAACGCTCACAATCGCATAACGTAGCGGTTTGCAATCGTGCTCCTTCATCGCTTCGTTGCGGGCGTGCTTCACCTCGTCTTTCTCCGCCTTTTTTTCGGGGATTGACCAATAAGGCGTGAATCGCAAGCGGGGGATGCAACACAGAAACTTGCCATCATGGAGGTTGTTGGCCTTCAGGAAGGCATCAGCCTTCGCATCGTTCTTCAAATCGACGGCAAAAGCGCCATCCGGTCCGAACTCCATCAGCGGACAGGTGCAGCCCTTTTTCTTCGCGAGTTCCAGCGACACTGAATCGCGGAAATAGACAAACTTCGCGCCATTGAACACGTCGATCGTCGTTAAGATGGATTGGTCCGTCGACGGCTTCGTCGCCGTAGAACCCTGCGACGAGAACGTGATGCCATACACGCCGTAAGGCTTGCCAGTGGCCTTGCTCCATTTGATCACATCCTTTTCAGCTACCAGCGATGGCCCGGAGCCATGCAGCAGGAAGTCACACTCATCGAAAGCAGTTTTTACTTCCTCGCCCTGGATGATCTTCACCTTTGGAAAGCGTGCGCGGAGCATTTCTTCCACGCCATTGTCCACCTTGCTCGGCCAGAGTCGCACTTCGACGTCTGGCAGATGTTTCTCCAATAAGGCCAGCACTCCCGGTGTGTGCGCGATGTCACCAATATTCACCGTCTGCCAGGAAGATCGTAGGATGAGCCGCTTTGGTTTTTCCGCAGCAATGGCGGAGATGAATGGCAATGCGGCAGCGGAGTGGATAAAGTGGCGGCGGTTCATTGATGAATTCTAGGATAGGTTGGAGCCCAAGCACAAGCTTCTAGATCGCCGATATTGGACACTAATTTCCAGCTGGGAATGCGATGACTTAAAAAATGCACAAACAGACACATTGCATGCCCGATCATTTGTTGTTCTGTCGCGCCATGAAATCAGTTTTTTTATACCTACTCTGCATCCTATTCATAGCCGCATGCGCTACACCGCCTGATCCCGAGACAAAACCGCTGGGCGAAAACGTGCTGAGCAAGGAAGCGATCCATGCGGCCAAGACAGGCCCAGTGGATTTCGTGGTGCATGTAAAGCCGGTGTTGGAAGCGAAGTGCGTCATGTGCCACAACCGCAAGGCACTCAAAGACCACATGAGCCTCGAAAACCGCACGCAGGCGATGCGTTCGGGAGCCTTGGGTGCTTACATTGTGCCGGGGCACCCGGAAAAGAGCCTGCTCGTTGCCAATACGGCTTCCACCCATCAAAACGTCAGTGTCATGCCTGCCGTGGGCGAGAGGCTAACCAAGGACGAGTACGCCATTCTCACGAAGTGGGTCAAAGAAGGCGCATCTTGGCCTTCAGGTGCGGCAGGGACGCTGGAGATTGTTCGATAATCAGCGAGCTTGCCTTCGTGAAACATTCTGACAGACCGTTTCACGCAGCTTGCAGAATCGCCTCCATCATCCGCAGCGCTTCGCGGTTTGGCTTCACGTCGTGCACCCGCACAATGCGGGCACCGTGTTCGCGGGCGTAGGCGCTGAGGGCGATGGTGGGCCAGAAGCGGTCTTCCATGGCATCGGAGTGAAGCACTTTGGCGATCATGGATTTGCGTGAGACACCGACGAGGAGCGGTCGGTCTGAGACGGAAACCTGCGGCAGCTCGCGCATGAGGGTGAGGTTGTGCTCCAGGGTCTTGCCGAAACCGAAACCGGGGTCGAGCACAACGCGTTCGGGGGCGACACCTTCTTTTTCGAGCAGTTGCAGGCGGTTTTCAAACCACGAGCGCACTTCGGCGATAACGTCGTCGTAGTGCGGGTTCGCCTGCATGGTCTGAGGGGTGCCGGTCATGTGCATGACGACGATGCCAGCACTGGATGCGGCGGCGACACGCAGCATGGCGGCATCGCCGCGCAGGCCGGTGACGTCGTTGATGATGTCGGCCCCGGCATCGAGCGCGGCCCGAGCGACGGCGGCCTTCATGGTGTCGATGGAGATGAGCGTCTGTGTTTGCGAACGCACGGCACGGATGACAGGCAGCACGCGGCGGAGTTCTTCCGCTTCTTCCACCGGTTCAGCGCCGGGGCGGGTGGATTCACCGCCGATGTCGAGGATGTCGGCTCCTTCGGCGATCAATGCGAGCGCATGCTCCACGGCACGGCCGGTGTCGAGGTAGCGGCCACCGTCAGAAAAGCTGTCGGGCGTGACATTGACGATGCCCATGATGAGGCCGCGATGGGTGAGATCGAGGTCGTGGGAACCAAAGCGCCAGTGCTGCATGCGGCATGGTGGCGCGAAATTGACCACGTCCAACGAGAAAACTGGAGATGATCGGCGGGCTGTTCTATGAGTGACGCATGAAGCTCAACCCCGCCGCATTGCTGGTCATTCTCCTGGCCCTGGGAGGAGGTGTGGCGTTTTTTCTAGCGGGAGTGAAGCCGGAAAAGCCGGTGGTGGCAGCAGCCAAACCGGAAGCGACGCCGATCAATGTCATCAACGTGACCAACGGCAGCGCGGAGGATTTACAGAAGCAGATCGTACTGCTGCAAGGCCAGATCGAGTACCTGCAAGGCCAGAACGATGTGCTGAAGGATGAGAATGCGCAATTGCTCCAAAAGCTCGGCACGCTGGGCATGAAGAACGTGCCGAAGATCGAGATGAAGGACGATGGCGTGGCCCCGGATTTTGTCGGCATGGGTTTGGAGATGATGAAGATGCGCAAGCTGCACACGCTGCCGATGGTGACGACCACGGTGAGCCAGGAGGAGGTCGAAAAGACGATCCTCGCGTGGTTAAAAGAGCAGCAGCCGAATGATGAGGCGAAGAAGCTCACACGCGGTCTCGCGGCACTCGGCTGGATTCCCGAGGCAATTGATCCACTGCCGCTGCGTGCGGCGTTGCTGGCACGCCAGCTCGGCGGTTGGTATGACGTGGAGTCTGAAACAATGCTCACGATTGATCCTTCGACAGCATCTGGCCCATCGGTGACCTCGAACGAGCCAATGGGCATTGCCTTCGGCCAGTTGCTGCGTGAATACGGAAGCACGCTGTTTCAACCGCAGCACGGCCCTTTGACGACGGACATGCGGCTGGCACGCGAGTCGTTGATCTGCGGCGATGCAGGGCTCACGCGCTTTCTCCACTCGCTGCAAAATCCAGCATCGGCTCCCAAGGACGATCTGCCGTCCGAAGATCCCGATCATCCGCTGAACCAGGTGCCGATGCCGGCTTTTCTCCGTGAGCTGGCGCTGTTCCCGTTCAGCCGTGGCTTTGATTTCGCGCAGACACTGCACAGCGCGGGGAATTTCCCGCAATTGAACGCCGCCTACAGCCGTCCGCCGATCAGCACAGCGGAAGTGATCGAACCCGAGGTGTATATCAATCCCGAGCGGCCTGCGCCTGTTGAGATCAAGCTTGAGGACGTGAAGCTCGGCGGTGTGCTACCGTTTCTCGATGACCGCCTTGGTAAGTTCGTCTGCGCAACGGCGCTGCGCATGTACAACGAAGATGAAGCCGCCGGTGAAGGCACACGTGGCCTCGTGGCGGATCGTTTCCTCGCCTGGGCGGCGGATGGCGGCGCAAAACGCGATCACGCGGCATGGCAGACGTTGTTCATGGACAAGTCCTCCGCTGATGCGTTTTACAAGGCGATGCTGAACTCGCTCAAACAACGCTACGACACGAAAGGCGAGGCCGAATTCACCGCGCAAGGCCGCTTCGTGAACCTGCTGCGCAACCGCACTGACGCGGGCGTGGTCTTGATTGACGTGGCGAGCGAGCAGGCACGCGCCGCGTTGAAGCTTCTGATGAAATGATGACCGCCAAACAAGTTTTATATAAAGGCCACGTCCAAGGCGTGGGTTTTCGCTACAGCACCAAACGAATCGCTTCCGGTTTCGATGTAACAGGCTGGGTCAAAAATCTGCCCGATGGAAGTGTGCATCTCATGGCGCAGGCTTTTGAGGCGGATGAACTGGATGCGTTTCTCGAAGACATCCAGCAGAGCAGCCTGGGATCACACATCAAGGAACGAGAAATGAAGGTGGTGCCTGCGGAGACAGGCTTGCGCGGATTCAGCATTGTGCGTGATTAATTTCATCCAACCACCATGTCCGACACGCCCGCTGTTTCCGTCAACCATCTGACCAAGGTCTTCAAAGGCACCTTGGTGAAAGGGGCGTTTCGTGCAGTGCATGATCTGTCGCTGACGGTGAAAGCGGGCGAGGTGTATGGATTGATCGGACCGAATGGCTCGGGCAAATCGACGACGATGAAGGTCATCCTGGGTCTGCTGAAGCCGACTGAAGGTGACACGAGCATCTTTGGTGTGCCGAGCAGCGAAGTCGCCAGCCGCAGCGATGTGGGCTTCCTACCGGAGAACCCGTATTTTTACAAACACCTCAACGGACGCGAGACGCTGCACTTTTATGGCAGCCTGTGCGGCATGCGTGGCGCGAAATTGAAGGAGCGTGCCGCCGAGATGCTGGCGCTGACCGGCCTCGAAGATGCGGCGACTCGACGTGTGGGCGGTTATTCCAAAGGCATGCTGCAACGGCTCGGCCTGGCGCAGGCCTTGATCCATGAGCCGCGCCTGTTGGTGCTGGATGAACCGACGGCAGGTGTTGATCCGGCGGGTTCACGAAAGATTCGTAACCTGATCATCGAGTTCCGCTCGCGTGGCATCACAGTGCTCGTCACTTCGCATCTGCTGGAGCAAATGCAGGAGGTGTGCGACCGCGTGGGCATCATGGCGCATGGCCGCATGGTGCGTGAGGGACGGTTGGAAGATTTGATCGCGGTGGAGAATCAAACCGAGATGGTCATCGAGAACGCTTCCCCTGCCCTGCTCGCGCAGATTGATGCGCTGGTGAAGACCGCCGGTGGTGACACACGCCTGCTGCGTAGCGGTCATCCGCGCACGACGCTTGAACGCCTCTTCCTCGAAGCCACAAACGAAGCGAAAAAATCATGAGCGACGCCACAACCAGTTCTGCTGCCAAAAAGACGCCCAAGGTGCGCTTCTCGCCGCAGCGTGTCTGGACCATGGCCATGGCGACAGTGACGCAGCTCATCCGCATGAAGATTCTCGCGTTTCTCGTGCTATTCTGCCTGCTGGCGGTCGGTGCAGGCTTTGCGTTCTCCGTCATCAATCCTGAGCAGCAGCTCAGCCTGCTAAAAAGTGTGACGCTAGGGGCGTTGCAGATTTTTAGCATCGTGATCGGAGTCGTCTCCACAGCGCTACTGCTACCGAAGGATCTTGAGGATCGCACGCTCTATACGATTCTCTCGAAACCCGTACCGCGTTTTGATTACCTGCTCGGCAAACTGATCGGCGTGTTGATGCTGATCGGTGGCGGATTGATCGTGATGGATGCTGTTTTGAGTTTGATTCTGTGGATGCGCCAATCGCTGCTCTTTGATGAAGCGATTGACCATCTGCGCATGGAGAAAATGGATTCCGCCGAAGCGGTGACGCAGATGCGTGAGATCGTGGCGCGGCAGGGGCTGACCTGGAACTTGCACTGGGCGGTATGGGCGATCTTTTTGAAAGCGACGGTGGTGACCACCGTGGCGCTACTGCTATCAAGCATCGCGAGTTCGACGCTGTTCACCATCGTCATCGCCTTCTGCGTCACGATCATCGGCCACGGCGAAGCGTTGATTCGTGAATTCTTCTTCACGCCGAATCTTTCCGGTATGACTGGCCGTGCGGCGGCACTCCTTCTGGCTGCGATCTGCCCTGATCTGGCGCAGTTCGACATCGTGGACAGTGTGGTGAACGGCGAGATTGTCCCCTGGTCAGCAGTACTTAATATGACAAGCATCGCAGCGATCTATGTGACGGTGTATTTGTTCATCACGCATCTGGTGTTCGCGGAGAAGGAACTATGAAACATAAACTCCAGGCGCTGGCAGTATTGCTGCTCTTTGGCGTGGTGA
>Ga0114970_10000614_pt1 | contig 26699 bp, 24 predicted proteins | sample M_140205_XF_Meta_FD_87030 | JGI IMG/M metagenome (GOLD analysis project Ga0114970, IMG submission 87030) | Freshwater microbial communities from Lake Montjoie, Canada to study carbon cycling - M_140205_XF_MetaG | ecosystem: Environmental > Aquatic > Freshwater > Lake | place: Lake Montjoie...
CCTTGCTATCCAGACTCTATAGGTGACTCGTGAGAATGCGCGCTTGGTATTTGCCTCTATGCGGATGGATTACGTCTCTCTGTCTAGCTGCAGCACCCCAAGAAGTCCCCTCGACACCTCCGCCAACACCGCTCCGTTGGTACGATTGTTTCGTAAATATCCCACGCGATTACTCCCTCTTTTACCACCGTATTTTTCAAACCTCCCAATTGCCTGCTGTTGGACTCATCGCTGGCTCCTCTGCCGCCCTCTGGTACTATGATGAGGAGCTCCTTGCCGCGGGAAAATCCTGGGGCAAGGCGTGGCATATTTCCAGCGAAAATCACATGCGCACCATAGCGAGTGTGGGATCATTCCCCATTCGGGTTCCCTCCGATACAGGAACTGCCCTCTACTTTATCGGAGATGGGTGGACCCACTTTTCCATCGCAGCCGCCTACCTGGGATATGGAGCCACCTTTCGACAAGAGCGAGCCCTCCATACCGGCTCCCAACTGGTAGAAGCCATCCTCACCACGGGCATTGCCGTACAAGTGCTAAAACACCTCACCGGTCGGGAAAGCCCCCTGGTGAGCACGGGGAAACGAGGCGTCTGGCGCATGCTTCCCAACCAAATCGAATACCACAAGCATGTTTCCCAATATGATGCCTATCCCTCCGGTCATCTTGCCACTGCCATGGCCACCATGACGGTGATGGCTGGAAATTATCCAGAATACGCATGGGGCATTTATTCGGTCGGATATCCGTTGATGACATTGCTGGGATTGCAGATGCTCAACAATGGAGTCCACTGGGCGAGCGATTATCCCCTGGGATTGGCTTTAGGGTATGTCTTTGGACGCATTGCGGTAGAAAATGGGAAACAACCCAGACCGTTAGCTCGGAGTGCTACGTTGTGGGAGAAAACGAAATGGTTGCCAGTGGTAGGGGCTGAAGGGTATGGGGTTCAATTGGTGACTTTATTGTAATTGGGCTTTTTCTTGAGAGAAACCAGCTGCGCAGTTTTCTCTCAAACTCTCTTCCTTGCTAAAATCTAAAATGCCGTGCCACTAAAGAATGGGACATACTATCCGATGAAGGCGTACGGATGGTAAAAATATGTCCCCACGAAAAATAGCAAACGGCATACAAATTTTTCTTTTTGCGGCCCTTATTTATGTACCTGCGAGTTATGCCCAACCGACAAAAGGCGCAGCAGAAAAGCCCCCCTTGCAAGAGAAAGCCCTATTGGATACAGATACAGGCTTTCTTGGGGGAGAGTGGTATTTTTCTTGGGGATATAACAAAGAATACTGGGCGCCAAGTGACATCCATATTTCTCAACCATCTTTGGATAACGATTTTACCATCCATAACGTACGAGCCGTAGATTATCCCCAATGGAATACCGACGGATTGATTTTTGATAAAAGTATCACAACACCACAATATAGCGCTAGAATTGGACGATTCATCAATCGGGCAAAAACCCTAGCTCTTGAACTCAACTATGATCACACAAAATATAGCTCCCTCTTAGACCAACATGCTGCAGTTACAGGTACCATCGGGGGTTCTCCTGTGGGAGGAAACCAGAAACTCACCCACGAAGATTTTTGGTACAATCTGCACAATGGCGCAAACCATATCATGATCAATATCGTGCAAAGAATCCCGTTTGGAGGAACATCAGCTTACACAAAAAATCTGTTTTTCTTGTGTAAAGAAGGAGCCGGTATCATGCTGCCCCATGCAGATAATATGATTCTGGGGAAAGAAAATGAAGTCGGAGAAAAAAAATGGGGCAATTTAGTAGGAACCAAAAAAGGGTGGTGGCAGCTTAATGGTGTGACAGCTGGTGTAGAGGCCGGCCTACGCTTTGCTATTCATGCGCCCTTTTATTTGGAACTTACGGATAAAATCGCTTATGCGAAACTGTATAATGTGCCCGTTTATCAAGGGACTGCTGCACAATCTCTCTGGATGAACGAGATCATCTTGAGCCTAGGGGTTACTGTGAATGGGGATAAGTAACGAAGCCTCCCTCCTCGCCAGGGGGGTGGTGTGGAGGGGGGAACGCCCTCCACATTAAAGAAGATCTTTGCGACCTTCCGTTTGAAGATGAGTCACAATCTGCTTCACATCCTGATCCCGATCCTTGCGACACACCAGTACCGCCCCCTGGGACACAACAATCACCAAATCCTCTACTCCCACAGCCGCAACAAAAGGCCCATCCGTATCCACGGTGGTATTGTGACAATCCAAGAGCCAGTGATCCCCGTAGGCTAGATTGCCTTCGGCATCTCCGGGCGTCACTCGCGTCATGGCCCCCCAACTGCCTACATCGAGCCAGTCAAAGCGCGCAGGAACCACAGCAATGCGTTGGCTCTTTTCTAACACCCCATGGTCCACAGAAATACTGGGCAACCGATGGTAGGTCTCCACCCATTGACTCCAAGGGGTGGAATGAAAGTGGGTGGTATTCCCGTGTAGAGGTTCATATACTTCGGGCGTGTAGGTCGCAATCTCTTGCAAAAACGTATTCACTTGCCACACAAAAATGCCGGAATTCCAAAGAAACCCTTTGCTTTCCACGTACTCGGTAGCGATCTCCCGAGAGGGTTTCTCCCGAAAGCTCTTCACATGAAAAGCATCCGACACCGTAGGGTCGAGTAACGTGCCTTTTTCAATGTACCCATACCCCGTTTCTGGATAGTGAGGCACCACACCCAAGAGGGTTAAGAACCCTTTCCGAGCTACAGAAATCGCAGTAATTACCGTGTCTCGAAAGGCTTGCTGGTTTTGAATCACATGGTCAGCATGAAGGGACACCATCACCGCATTGGGATGGGTTTTCTTGATCTCTAATGCGGCAAAGGCCAAGGCACAGGCCGTATTTCGTGCCTGGGGCTCTGGCAAATACAAGCCCACTCGGTCTCCACAAATTTTCTGGGTTTGAGCCAGTTGTTGGTGATGGGTCACCAACAGGCGTCGGGTGGGAGGAATCCATCCCTCCAATCGATCCAAGGTCTCTTCCACCAACGTAGCGGTGGGAGATCCAATCTTACATAGCTGTTTTGGGGTATGATGCCGAGACTTCGGCCAAAACCGAGTCCCGCTCCCCCCCGCCAAAATCACCACAAAGACATCTTGGAAAGGATCGGACATGTTCCACACTCCTGTGCGTTACAAAGGGGACAAAGAGGCTACAACACTGGTATTGGGATGGGCAGAAAACCACATACTCGAAGACTTTTGTCCTCGATGCACCGTTTGCATATGATGGGAGGTAGGCTGCAACTTCTCAATCAGCACATGGGCGATTTCTTGAGGTTGGCAGATCGGCCCACAGGTGAAAGCATCAAAAAAGAGAGCGCCTTCTTCCGGATACGTATGAATAGAAGTATGCGATTCAGAAAGTAAGGCAAGTAACGTAACTCCCGCTGGCGAAAATTGCTTACTTTGCAGTCCACAAAGCGTAGCTCCGCTGCGTTCAATACCCAAACTCAACCAAGTACTGAGTAACTCTAAATTGTCCAATAGATCCGCAGGAATGCCATACAATTCCCCAAATACATGTACCCCTTGAAACGCATGCTCGGGCGCTCCCATGTTTTGTTTCACTCTCTGATCACCTCCAGGAAAGGATACGTAGAAGATTGCCCCTACGCACCATATGTTACTTGACTAAAAACACGACAAAAATTTCTCCACACCCGGTCTCGAGCGACCTCCACCGGGATGTTTCGTAACGTTGCAAGGAATGCCACCGTATCTACCACATTCTGTGGTTCATTTCTAGCTCCCGGCAAAGGGGGCAGATAAGGCGAATCCGTTTCTGTCAGCAGCGCCTCCTCAGGTAGGATGCGCAGCATCTTCTCAAAAGCCCCATTTCTTCGGGCATTGGCAGGAATAGAAAAACACCATCCGTGCTTTTCAGCGATCTCCACCGCTCGCTTCACTCGCCCCCCCCAACAATGGAATACCACCTTGGAGGGCCCCACCTCTCGCAGTACCTTATACGTACGCTCTTCCAATTTCCGAGAATGTACGATGACAGGCAAATCAGCCTGTTTGGCCACTTCGATTAAAGCAGAAAAAACCCGCTCTTGTTCGGCAAAGGTAGACTCTGAAAGCCAATGAGCATCCAGTCCACACTCACCAATGGCAGCAATTTCGCCTGCTTGGGCTGCCTGTGCAATGAATCGAATCTCTGCATCAGGATCCTCCACTCGCTCCACTTCCATGGGAAAGTCAGCTGGCAACCAGCGACTCACCGCTTGAATAGGGTACATCCCCATGGCGGCTAGCACCGTCGGATACTGCGACTGAAGGGCAAGCACCCGTCGATTGGAGTCTGGACCTACCCCATTGGCTACCAGTCGAATCACACCTTTTTCCGCAGCCCTTGCAATAACCTCTGGAAGATCAAAGGCATAGGCTGCTTCGGTCAGATGACAGTGTACATCGACGTATCCAGTATCCATGGGAAGACTCGCTTATGGAAATTTCTACCCTTTTTTCTCATGAAAAAGCGACACCAGCAAGAAGTTCCTTGCCTTGGACGCCTTTGCCATGAAAGCCACCGGTTGTAGCACTTTCTCTCAGATTTTTCCAATGATTTTCACGGGCCTACCCAAAAGGAGTCAGCTTTTCCTATATCATCGGCGCCTTACAAGCTCAGAACGAATCCACCGATACTCTCTATTTACCGAGCCTCTCATGGCGGAATTCTCAATGGCCCGACGAGTTAGGTAAGGCAGAGCCTTTTCCACGGGGCCGTAGGGCAAGTACTTATAGACATGAAACCCATGGAGAGCCAGCCCAAAACTTAAGGGGTTGCTCATGCCGTACAGCTGACTAAAGCCATAATGGGGGTCCTGGGAAGGAATGCCTCTCTCCGCAAGGAGCGAGAGGAGGTACTGGGTAGAGTCTTCATTATGGGTCGCAAGTAACAGTGACACTCGGGAGACCCCTTGGGGAGAAAAACACATGGCAATGGCCGCATCATAAGCTCGATCCGTATCTACTTTGGTGGGGTAAATGGGGGATGGATACCCAAGCTGACTCGCTCTCGCCCGTTCTTTTTCCATATAAGCGCCTCGAACCAACTTGATGCCCACAAAAAAACCCTCTTCCTGGGCTTGCTTCAATAGGTGAGTAAGAAAGGCCAATCGATCGTGTCGATAAAGCTGCAAGGTAATATATACCACCGCTCGCTTCTGGTTGTGAGCCTTCATCAACGCCAGAGTGATGGCATCAATGCCATCTTGAATCCAGCTCTCTTCCGCATCGATCAGCAAGGTACCCTGCGCCTCTTCCACTGCCTGGGCTTGGGCATCCAAAATGGAAAACCACCGCGCATAGTCTGAGGTCTCCTTCCAGACTGTAAAGGTTTCCAATTGGGAAAAATCACAGAGCGCACTCAACTTGGTTACAGAAAAAAAACCGGGCCCCACCACGTTTTGGCAAAACTCAACGGTCTCTTTCAAGTGAGCAAAAGCTTCGCCATGAGCAGCTTCCCCATTTTGGGCCTCTGCTGCATAGTCAAGAATACAACCCACATGGGATTTTTGTAGTTCATGGATGGTAGGCCTGCATTCTGCCAAGGTCTCCCCTCCACAAAAATAGCGAAATAAATTTTTCTTTACCAAACCCTCCACAGGAATCCCCCATCGCTGCAGACGGAGCAACCAGTGGGTGCCCACTTCTACCCAAAATCGGTACTGTAGCATATGGAAGAGAAAGGCATACCTCCGCAAATCAGAGGTAGAGACATGGGCAAATGCCACTTGCGTATTGGTTAAGTCGATTTTTGGCATGATAAAAACGGCCTCAATAGCTCCATCGATGGATGGCATAGTTATAGGTAAGGAGCAGATTGTGAAACGTAAATATACCCAAACAAACCCATCCCGCCCAAGAAGATTTTAGTTCATCTCCTAATTCAAACAAAACCGGAAAAAGAATCACCCCAAACCGCATAATATTGGCCGTTTCAGATTGGGCTGGGATCAAAACCAACAACATGAGCAAGTAGTATGCCATGGGACGGTGGATTCGACGCAAATGAACCCAATAGAGACATAAGCCGAGAAAGAAAAAATAATGCAGGAGTCCAATATAACTCATTCGGTTGTAGGGGCTTTGGTAAAAGAGGGCTTGCACATATTCCCATACACTTCGAGCGTGCTTCCAATGTTGCTGCGCTCGAATAAAAAGAAAAGGATCTCCAAAAAGGACATATTGATACAATGGATAGAGAGAAAACAGACTGCCGCTAATCATCCCTGAAAAAACAAAGCGACGCAGACGCGCCCCCCATGAAGGGAGGGAGGCCTCTGGACGAAAAGAAACCCATCCAGCCACCACCATAGCAACCAACACCCCATGGTTGCGGGTTAATGCACATAGCCCAGCAAAGACGGAAGCCCTGATCCATTTTTGTTCAGAAGCCAGGAAAAAGGCCCATAAGCTTAAGAAAAGGAAAAGAGATTCCGTATGATGGGAATGGAAAATCATGGTACCTGGCCATAATAGGAAAAGTAACCACCCCAATCGACTTTGAGGCGCAAGAGGATGAGGAAGAGGCAAGCGGAGTAACAAGTGGCAAAATCCAAGAAACAAACACGTAGAAAGCATTGTGCCCAGTAGGGAAACCGGAATATTACCACCTACAATCCAATGAAGAGATCGCACAAAAAGAGGGTACAAGGGAAAAAAAGCCCACCGAAATTTTTCATACCCATAGAGCGTAATAGCCGTGTACCAGCCAGAATCCCAATTGTTCAGCAATTTTATCCAAGTCAAATTCCGAACTTCGGTCACCCAACCCCAGATTAAGAGATGCACCATCAACCAAATCACCACAGAACTCCACAAGAATTTCCGAGTAATAGGTTGAGATAAGGCAGTCTTCATACTTAGCTTCATAGCAATCGATCCGGAAATCCTAAGACCCGCGGGTGAAGCAGATGGTTACCACGGGTACCCTCCGATACGGAAGGCAACTCAATGGGGGTAATCATATCTTGCTTCGTCCAAGGGGGAGGCTCCATGGCGCAATCCACACCCGTGTAAAGAAAAGTCTCTCCTCCCGATTGAAACCCCAGAGAATGGGGGAATCCCGCTGCCTGGAGGGTTGCCAGGAGAACCTCATTGCTCCCCCCAGACGCACCCAACCAGAGGGGTACATCGAGAGCAATGTAGCCCCGAGGTTGCAAATGATGGCGCAGGAAAGAGAAAAATTCTGTGCTATAGAGACGCAATCCATCGGAGCCGTAGGGATAGGGGAAATCCAGCAGAATAGCATCAAAGCGCTCTGTATGATGTCGGACCCACCACCACGCATCCTCAGCCACTACTTCCACTCTTGAATCAAAGAGAGAGTGTTCATTGCGCGCAGAAAACCGAGGCCCCTTGGCCCACTCCAACATAGCAGGATCCAATTCGACTAAGACGATTTTTTCTACCGAAGGATACTTCAATAGCTCTCGAACCAAAAATCCATCGCCCGCCCCCAATACCAATATGGTTTTCGGGGCGATATGGGCCACTGTCATGGGATACGCAGCCAAGGCATGATGATACGCATATTCCGTTTCCGTCGAGAGTTGAAAATGATGATTGAGATACAATGCCCACTCCTTCCCCTCCGTATCGGACACAAGATCCAATACCTGATAATGACTATGGAGACGTTCCACAGCAGGGTATTCCTTTTGTCGCCACACCCACTCCCAAAGTCCAAAGGGCTGAATGAACACACGTCCATCTCGTTGGGTGACCTGGGGTTGGTTATAGTAGAAGGTTTTCAACTGCCACTGCTCCATCCATCGATTGCCTCCCTCCAGACCGATGATCCCTAACGCGAGGCATGCCAATTTCCATTTCCAAAGCCCCCAAAAAGGACGCTTCATTTGAGTATAAATCCAGCCATGACACAAGGCACCGAGCAAAAAAGGCAGGGAGTCGGAGTTGCAAAGATAGGATACAGAAGTAACCGTATATGCAGCGAGTACAGCCCCAAATTCATAGAGACAAAAGAACATAGAGGGACGATGTCCAGAGATCTCCGTATGACGCCGGTAGAGCAACCCTACTTCCAATCCCGTCAATACCCCTCCATATAAGGGTAAAAACTCCAACGCCCCCAAGATCCCTCGTAAGATCCAAAAAGAATGGGCATTAAATCCAAAAAGGTAGATGCGATAGTAGATATGAATGAATTCAATGAGGGGATAACTCCCCAACCCTATAAAAAACAAATACTTTTCTACGGAAGCCAAAGAAATAGACTGCATGGAAGACCGATTGCCCCACAACACCCCAAGACCAATCCCAAACAGAAAGACCCCAATGGTGAGACTTTCCCAGAGTACACCATCATCAGAGAGAAGAGAAAATACCTTGGCCAGAGAAAGTTCAAAGAGAAGGCTTCCATAGGAGGCCAGAAAAAGGCTGGAAAACATAGACGTCCTCCTGTGAAACTTTTCAGATATGTTCTGATGCTACAAAAATACCCTCATCAACCATCCATGGCTGGCCCCTTCGAACACCCAAAGAAGAACTCCGAGACCACTCAATCCTATGCCCCAACGGGTGTACCCTGGTACAGGCTCGCTTCCCACGCGACTCAACATCCACGCAGAGATCCCATTGAGCACCCCGACCATGGCCGAGCCAGAGAGCAACCCCATGCCTAAGTAAATTACCAAGGGGAAGGAAACCGCACCCAAAAAACTACTCAAGTAATCCAAGGGCAACACCCAAGTCGTGCTACCTCCCTGGGCTTTCTCCAAGTCCATCAAAAGAGGAACTTCCATCCCGCTTAAAAACCCAATACTCACCATCAACCCATGGGCCACCACCCAAATCAGGCTGGTGGAAATTCCGGAAGAAAAGGGAATCTGTTTCCACTCACAAAAAGAACGGATGAGGGCTTCAGAACCAAACAGGTAAAAGGGAATCCCCATACCTAAGACCGAAAGGGCGATTTCAATTCGAAGAAGATACCGGTGTCGGGCCCCTCCTTCCTTCAAATGCCCCGCCCACCAAGCCCCCACCCCCAAGGAGAAGATGTAAATCCCTAAGGTAGAGGTAAATCGATGGATGGAATTCCCAAGTAATACAGATAAATATTGAGCCAGCAGGAGCTCGTAGGAAATACTACAGTACGCGATCAGCAACGTAGCTCCATAAAGGAACCCCATAGATTTTCTCATATACTTGCCTTGCGAAACTGGGATTATCTGTATAAAGTAGCCCAAATTTTTGGATAGAGAACCCATTTTCGAAAAAAAACAGAGAGAGAAATGAAAAAATATCTTTTGATATGGCTATATTGTGCCATCCTCCCCATGAGGAGCTGGAGCACTGATGGGGCGACCCCTTTCACAATCCATGATGGGACCTCGGGCACCTCCCATCCTTTAAAGGAATATAAGGACATTCCTCCCTTAACTGCCTTCGATCAGACTTCACTTTCACAACAAATAAGGCTAGATCTGCCTCAGACGCGAGAAAATTCCTATTATTTATTCACCTTACATTCGACACCCAATCAACTATTGGATCTCCCCTCCTTTATTGCCACCCATGTCCATCCACTTAATCTATTGGCCGCAAAACGGGCCAAAGTATCTCCTTTGACACCCGAGTTTATTGATCAAGCCTTATCTCACTACCCAACCGGCTTTGGTATCCTACAAATCACCCGCATAGAAAGGGCATGGGAAAAACCCCAATTTGTGCTTACGGGACTGGCACTATTTCATCCCTTTACCGTATGGGCCCAACAATTTAGCTGGGATTCAGCCAAAGAGATGCCTAGCGAGACCTCCACACATGTCACCCAGTGGTTAAAAACCAATTTTTCTCTCGCCTCTTTCATCGCCTCTGAATCATACAGCGTGGGAAGTAGGGAAGTATTCTGTGATCGACAGGTTTTCTCCCCTCTGGGGGAAGTGGGCATCATCTTATCCCTGGGGAAGGGAGCTCGTTTACTTTTTTGCCTCGAAATATTCGCTAAGCAAGCGGGATATCAAGGAGCCATCATCGCCTCCACTTCTAGCGCCGCTACTTTTTATAAAAAATTCGGATACCATCCCATTTATCCTTCGGCACTCCATCGAAACAAGATTAAAGGCAAAGGCAAAGGCAAAAGGAATTCCATCATACGAAGAATGCCTTACCATAGTCGCTACCTCACAGAGATGGCAATCCCCCCAGATGATGAGGTTTCTATTATGCTGGCAAAAAGATTCTTCCCCTTTCCGTAGTTAGCTCTGTAACTCATGAGCTAAACGATTTTTGATTTCTGCAAACTCTAACTCTTCTACCGTATCCAAAGCATCCAAATCTTCAAATCCAAAGTCCTTGATCCAGCTCACATTTTTCATTTCAGGCAATGGGGTAACCGTTTCTTCCCCATCCTCTCCCTCATATACTTCGTACGCCTCTAGAATCAATCCATTGGGATCCATGCGAAAGTAATGAAATCCATCTCCATTAACGATAACCCCATCCCGGGAATCTCCCGTCCAATATTCTTTTGTAAAGATAAAGTCGTGTGTCATCGTAAATTCCATGGCTAAACGTGATCAATACACCGGCTGTAAAAACCGTCTCCCTCGTATTATACCAAGATTTCCCTTTTCCTCGCCATTGGACCAAAGAATGAGGCTCACTTTCCCTCGAATATAGACAAAAGGGACATGTCCCCACTCTCGAGAATCCGTGGAGGAGTCGCGATGATCTCCCAATACGAACACACTTTCCGGAGGTACGATATAGGGCTTCCCCGGAGACCACATGCTCGCCTCCTCTCCCTCCATTCCAGAAAGGGAATACTGAACCCAATGCTCCACCGAGAACAAAGATTCCTTCGCATACTCAGCTCCATACTCAGTAAGAGTGGGCACATCTTCCTGCAGCTGAGCCACCCCATTGATATATAAAGTATGATAGACCAATTCAATCCGATCTCCCGGAAGTCCCACCACACGTTTCACATACTCTGAACGAAGATCATTGGGATATCGAAAGACGACGACATCCCCCCGCTCAATGGAAGCAGATTTGGCAAGTTCAATACGGGTAAAGGGAATCAAATATCGATACTGGGTCTTATTGATCAGCAAGAAATCGCCAGGTAAAAAGGTGGGGGCCATGGAGGCTGAGCTCACATAGTAGACGGAGGCGCCCGACCAACGAATAGCAAAGGAGAGACTAACGATCAAAAGCAGCCAGAAAAGAATTCGACGGCTGGTCAACGGAGCATGCACTTTCTTCACCATCGAATCCACCTCAAATGAGAGGAATTAGCCCTTCTTTGGATGGGTAACCAAAATAGGCATATGAGCATGGTGCAACAAACGCTCCGTTACACTCCCAATGATCATCTTCTCCAAAAATCCTTTCCCTTTTTTTCCAATCACAAGCAAGTCCGTATGGCGCCGCTTACAAAAGTCCAAGAGCCCGTGAGAAATATCCCCTGGTTCCTCGAGAATAGAGGCATGCACTTTCCCTGGAGAAAGAACCGCTTCACATCGAGTCTTTGTAGCAGATAAAGTTTTCTTCGTTTCCTCTTTCATAGACTCCCAGGCCTCTTCAAGAAGTGTGGTATTGGTGATGCCATAGTGGTAGGCCAACTCCATCACGGTAACAATATCCAATTTCTCAATCGCACTAGGTTCAAAGCTAGAGAGAAAAAATTCTAACGAATGACGGGCAGATTCAGAATCATCAAATCCCGCGACTACATGCAAAGAACCTGATTTATGTACAGTTTCTCCGCCATCTCGATATATCAATACCGCACAGTCTGCGTGGCGCACCACCTGGGAAGAAATCCCCCCTAAAAACCACTGTTGCATCGGATTTAATCCCCGAGAACCCACCACAATCAAATCGATTTTCTGCTGGGTAGCATAGGCCAAGATTTGGGCTACAGGATCCCCTTCCAAAAATACGGTCTCCACATGAGGAAACGCATGGAGTAGTTCTTTGGTTTTTTGAAGCAACTTCCCTCCATGTTCTCGTGCGGTTTGATGGTACTCCAAATAGCTGGGTAATGACACCTCTGGGCTTAATGGATTAAACAAAGAGACCGGCTCAAATACATGCAACAAATGCACTTCAGACTTGGTAGAAAAAAGGCCATTTTGCAAAAATTGACACGCATGGGAGGACTGTTCAGAACCATCAGTTGCAAGTAGAATCTTCATACATACTCCTATTCAATACATCTCAGAATCTTGTATAGCACCTCTTCTACATAAATACCAGAGGCTCAATTGGTATTTCTATTTTACGCGACACCATCGATCCGATTGTTGACAACCGCCTGTAATATCTGAGAAAACAAGGAAAAGAACTTCACACTGTTTTGCGAAAAGGATGACAATGAGATACTTCACTGTTTTAGTAGGCATATGCTCGAGCCTATGTTTTCAACCAGACATATTTGCGCTAGTGACTCAAGGGATTGATTTGCAAGCCCGGTTTGAAAAACGAATGCAGTGGATCGACCCACTGGAATGGAAGGAGGCACAGACCACGCTCACAAAGCCGTTTCAATTCAACTTCAAACGATTTCAAGACCATGAAAATCAAGTCCTGTCCTATCTCAACTCCTTGCCTCTTATGCAAACCATGTCAGAGGAGGGAAAGGCCGTTTTTTCCAAAGCCACAGCGACCTATGGAAAAGAAAAACTAATTTTTCTAAGCCCTTTCAATATCATAACCGACAATTTCGCCTTGGGACAAACGGCGGATACTCGGCTAAATCTCCTGGTAGGATTGGGACGCGCATGTTTAAATCTCCCCTTGTATGGACATAGCTTCACCATTACCCGTACCCATATGGTGCATCATACCCAACACGCTTTCCCTCTCTTAGATCTTCACACCTATGCAAAATCACAGTATGATCGCTTCCTGGCGAATAAGCCGACCAGTGAAATGGGATTTGAAAATGGGGAATTCTGTTCCGCCGTAGTGTTGACCCTAACAGAAACTCCGGAGTATGTATTGGACTCGGCCTCCTCTTACCTTTTTCCAAAGTGGGGAGAATTTCGGGTTGGGAATGTTTCTCATACTCTTTTGCCATTTTCCCCCCGATATGAGTCGAGTGTGCACCAACTGATTCAAGACGTATACAGGACCTACGGACACAAGATTATGAACCATTCTCCTGCATGCAGTCGTAGGGAAGAAGCGATTAAAATACAGCAAGAGCAACGGGATAAACGGAAAAAATCGGAAGAAATCCGAGAAAAAAAGAATGTAATCGCGACTTCTATATAAGCACTAGGTCTCTCATAGTGGAGTATGTATATCATCCAGAAGTCTACCCATTGGCTCCAGCAACATCACACCTCTTCCTCTCAGAGGGTTTCCTTTTCTTTCTACAATTTACAAGAAGGGATTGTAAGTGGAATAGAAGAGGCTTATCAAAGCGCTGCTGAAACGGCCTCTCAACTTCATTATGAATGCCACGTGCAAGAAGGCACCTGGGTTGCCCCTCATAGTAACTTGCTCACCATGACAGGGCCATGGTCCGCTCTTTTATCGACAGAATCATTTGCCAAATGGATCATATCCTGGATGAGCAGTCTATCCACCCAACTCTGGCAGTGGGATCTAAAGCTTGCACCAGAAGGCATTCAAATCCTCTACACCCCTCGAGAGGGATTGGCATATGGCACATGGGAGAAAAAAGCAGCTCTATTGGGAGGAGCACGTCATCGACGTCTTTTTTTTACCGACGGACTTCGATTGAATCATTTGCATTATCAATGGCTGGGAGGCATTACAGCTGCCATCAATGAATTGATGGAAAGATTACCTCCAACTGTCAAAATCGAAACCGTGGTATCTACCTTAGAAGAAGTACAAGAAGCCATTGAAGCTGGAAGCCATCTCATCATCCTGCGAAACATGTCCGAAGCCCAAGTGAAAATGGCCACACGCACGGGACAACGTCGCGTGCTCTTCGAGCTGGAAGGCATCTTTCCGCCTTCAGCTGCTCCCATGCTTGCGGCCTCTGGCGTACAGTTTGTCTCGAGCGATGCCTTGCTCCGTCATGATACGATCTGGCCCGTAGAAATTCGTATCTCGAGCCACTCGGCCAATTGAGCCATCACCATTTCTGGATCGAGTTCGTCGAAAAGCTCGTGACGACCCTCCGGTATCAGTTGCACCTCCACGGTCCTGTGCCCTGTACGCACAAGAATTTCCCGAAGCCGCGTTACCCCGGCCCGCCCCCCAACGGGATCCTGATCTCCGCTCAATAGGAAAATAGGGAGCCTATGAGGCAAAAGAGCTATTTTTTCTTGTACAAAGAGGGATCGCAACGCTTCTACAACATCCACCCAAAATTGATTGCTACATCGAAAGCCACAGAGGGGGTCTGCCAGATACCGATCCACTGCAGCAGGATTGCGACTTAACCAATCGAAAGGGGTGCGAGTCGGAGCAAACCTTCGGTTGAAGCCTCCAAAGGACAATTGTTCCAACAGCGCACTTTTTCCGCGTTTGCCCTGTCGAAAAACCTCAAATTTCGCCGCAAAATATCCACCCATGATCTCCCACTTAGGAGGACAGGTGGCTCCTGTCAAAACCAAACCAGCTAAGGAAGCTGGAAATTGAGAGAGGTACGACATGGCCACAAATGATCCCATACTATGCCCCAACAAAAAATGAGGCACGCTGGGATGACGCTCACGAATCCAAACCTGCACCTCTTCCACACGTCCCAACACTCGATGCCATCCCCCCTGGTCCCCAAAATGCCCCAGATTGGCGCCCGCATGAGGACCATGCCCAGGATGAGAGTGAGCATACACAGCTATACCTTGAGCCGCCAAAAATTCCGCCACAGAGGCGTAGCGTGCCTCATGCTCCGACATCCCATGGAGGATGTGCATCACGGCACGAGGAGACCCTTGGGGACTCCAAAGGCGTAGATCATATGTGCCTGCCGCATCCGCGCGAGAAAACAATGAGGTCATCCGAGATCCCTTTTTTTATGGAATATGGTATAGCGAAGGGAATTGTACCAAACTCTCTTGGCTCTGTCTAAAAAGGAGTGCCGTGAAGATCCCCCTGTTTTCCTACCCAAGCCTCGATTCCACTTCCCGCATGGCACGGGCTTTATTAAGCTCCCATGCCCCTCCCTTTGCCGTGCAAGCGGACACCCAAATAGAGGGCTATGGACAACAGGGGCGCAGGTGGGAAAGCCCCCTTGGAAATCTCTATATAACCCTTGCCTTACCTTTGAGCTCGACAGAAGTTCCCATGTTACTCACACCCCTGCGAGCCGCCCTGACTCTCACCCGATGGATCGAAGCCACTTGGGGACTGCGCATCTCCCTGAAGTGGCCCAATGATTTGATTTATGGAGGGGCAAAGGTAGGCGGCATCTTGTGTGAAACCTCTCTCGTGGAGGGACACCTATCCTCCGTATGCATCGGGATAGGCCTCAACCTTACCCAGAAGACAACGGGAGCTGAGTATCCCATCGTAACGTTATCTGAAATTCTCTCTACCCCCTTGCCTTCTGTAGCGGAGCTGACAAAAGAATTGCTGGAAGCATGGCCCGGATTATGGGAAATGAATCAGACGGAAATTCTGACTCACTACGAAAGATTTTCCCTGGGACCAGGGCAATTGTGGGTATCAGAGGGACGCTTCTACCGAGACCGAGGCATTTCAGAGATGGGATTTCTCCAACTCGAGAGCTTAGAAAAAGAAGGCGCCCACCTTGAATTGATAAGCGCGACGGGCTCCTTTCGATGGGCCTGGCGAGAAAAACCTGAGGTACCTCTCTTTGTGTTCCACCTCACAACAGAAGGCGGATTACTCGGGGTCTTTATGGGAGAGTCTTTGGTGGAACAGCAAGACATTCGAGGACAAGACTGGCTTGCCATCTTAGAGAAAGAGTTGGGGGATTTTTTTGCCACCTATGTGAATGGACGAGCGGATCGATGGATCCTATATGTAGGAGGGAATATATCAGCATGGAACTCAATTTTTATCGGCCACTTTTATGTAAAAATCTTCTCACAAGATAAAGTTCCAACAAGCCGACTCCCGTTACATGACTTACGCCATGCCGCATTAGGAGGATAACAAGAACCGTTACTTCACCCCAGAAGGACGAACAAAGTGATGGAATCGATGTCCAAAATACATACCTTGCTTCGAAGGAAATGCCCCTACGAAGCAAGCCTCGAGTTGATACGGTTCTTGATCCGTCTGATCGAAGGCATAACAAAACAATTCCCTCTGACCCCTTTTGATCGTCCACTGCATTTTTACGATAGGAAGAACGAGTATACAATACGTAAATTTTCCCAATTTTTTATCTTTTGTTAAATCCTTATATGCCCCATATATCCAAAGATCCGAATCAAGAATCAACGGCATTTGATGAAGAGGATCCTTTTGTTTCCAACGCTCCTCGTCACTTTCATACGTACGAACACATACCCCCATAGGAGGGCACGTTATGTCAGATGGGATTTTGATCAGATTAGATTTTTTTAAGAATCTCGGCGAAAGAGAAGAAACAATTGTAACCGCTAACTGTTTTCGCATACCCATATGGCAAGATTCAAAAATCATGTCGACGGTTTTCTCCCCTCTAACTCGCGATTTCTCTCTCCATGAAAAATCAATATGATCAGCAGGAATCCATGATTCTTCAGAAAGATTCCTAGCTATGGATTCACTAGATGCCACCACCTCTGATACTTCGGCAACCGAAGATTCTCTCTCTGCTTCGTAGCGCTCTTCAATTGCACTTTCTTCTGCTTCTTCTGATTCTTCCTCGAATGCACATTCATCTGGCAATGGAGAAACAGAATTTTTTATTTTCGCTACTTCATCCACTTCCTTTGCACATTCCTCCAGCAAATAGCGAAGATTTTCCTCTTGAATTCTTGCCCCTCTCGTTTGAAGCGAAAAAATCAGCTTCTCGTATATTTCCGAAAAGATGTGAGAAAAAAGAGCGTGACATGCTAAATATTCCCTAGAGTAAATCTCCTTCCATTCTTTTGGAGAATAGAACCTAATCTCCTCCGTTATTTCATCTTGAAGCATTGCCTGAATACTATTTCCTCTCTCAGTAGAGACTTCGACAATGTTTGGCTTTGGAAAATTTTCAACTAAAACCAGATTTTCTCTGTTTGTTAAGTCTTGCAGAAAAACTGACATAATCCTGAGCATAATCGCATAAATATTTTTCACAGAGTCAGCAGAAGTTATATACTTATCCGTCATTTTTTCCTTTGAATAAAACCAAAGAACATCTCTTTCCCAAACCACCGGGTCTATCTTTGCTTTTATTACGCCATGCAAAGCTTTTGCTATTTTCTTTTGTTTTTCAAATTCCTTCTTACTTTTTTGAAGAAGCAATGCTCCATCAATGCTGGGTCTAGGGAACCCCTCCTTGTGTGCCACAAATACTTGAAAACTTCTTTCCAAAATACTCTTTGCGCAGATGAAAGTTTTATTTTCTGAATGCTCACCAAGATTTTTTTTCGAAAAGCCTGTTTCCACTTTCACAAATTCTTCATACAAATCAATCATTACTTCAAACTCGCCAAAAATAGGCCTAACTTGGCGTGCAGAAGGAGACTCAACAATATCATTCACTTTGCCCATCAATTGCACCAGAGTTCCCATCTTTTCAAGAAATTTTATCTGATTATGTATCCAATTCGACTCACTATCATCAGAGTTAAATTCATATTCTTCTGGCATTTTATTGGCAGCAGTAGAATACGTAGATACATATCCACCGAAAAATAGACAAATTACAATAAAACGATAATAAACCCATACTTTCATATTTCCGTCCTCTCTTTATGTTCTATGTTGAGAATGCGAGAATGTGAGAAGAATAGCAGAACCGTGGACCTACTACAGAAGAATCCCATAATGAGCTGTAATTACAGAAAAATTTCTCTCTAATTTTTCCCCAAAATCGCATCAAAAATTTCGAACATATAGGGAATCGGCAGAAGACCATCGAACTTTTTCCCGTTGATGATCAAGGTAGGCGTAGCATCAATCTGGTAAGTAGCATCGGATTGAGCGATGAGTGAACGAATGGCTTCGTGGGTTTCCTCACTTCGATAGCAAGCTTCTAGGTGAGATGAAACAGCCAGTTGTTGGAAAAAAGCATCTGAAAACTGTCCTTGTGACAAGTATAAAAAATCATGCATTTCATGGAATCGAGACTTCGAACAATACCCAAGATAGGCAGCTGAACAGGCTTGGGGATGACCCGCTTGTTTCATATTCACATTGCACTGCTGATCCAATGGATAGAATACATAGCGAATGGCTATTTTGTCTTGGTACTGTGCAAGAATGCGAGGCAACATTTCAGAGAAAATTTTGCATACAGAGCATTGAAAGTCGGAAAACACAATCATCCGCAATGGCTTCTTCATAAATTCTTCTGCAGAAGAGGCGAGATAAAATCCTGTATCCATGGCATCTTCTGGATAGGAAGGCGATGCCATGATTTTCTCTACAAATCCTTTTGCCGTTTGAGACTGCTTGAGGAAACGCTCTTGATTATAGATATGCAATCCCCCAAGCAACACGACAGCCAAAGCTCCATAGGTCGCTAATGGTTGCAAAGAAGGACGTCGAAAAGGAATCTCTGCCCAAATAAAAACACAAAAAACCACAAGAGAAAGGGCGTAATAAATGGTGCAACCAGGGCAAAGACCCTGTAGATAAAAAAGCGAATAGATCAACAACCCGATACAACCCACCAAATTTCCAATGATCAAGAAATAGATCGTTTCTAGCCAGCGAGGACGACGTAAAAACAAGGCCAAACAGAGGGAAATCCCCATTATCACACCCAAAGCTGCCAAAGGGATGTGATAAAAATTAGAGATTGGAGAAAATACAGCTAGATCACAATTCCAAAAGCTAGAAAGGTTACAAAGCGCTGCTTGAGTCAAGCTTGTGGGAAAATGAGACTCATAGTAATGCGCCACCAAATATACACTCACCGCACTCATGCCCAAGGCAAGCAGCAGCAAAAGGATCCACACCGCCTTATGGAAGGGTTGAAGAGGAGATCCTGTAGGGAGGCTTGGGGTATCTGTCATGGGCAAATTCCTTTCCGTCCGTATTTATTCATATTTCGATCAAACGACAGGGGTATAAGGGTTGTACGCAAGGTTGAGCCTGAAGGCAAGCCCGATAGCTGCCATCGATCACGAGCCCCAGGAAACCGACCGAAACGCCTGGGGAAAATGGGCGAAGAGATCGGAAGCAATCATACATCTCGGGGTCTTATCCTTCGCCGCAGCCTCGCCCGCCCGTTGGTGCCACATATTATGGCTGGCGGCATAGACTTGGGCCACTTTCAGCAGCGCCTCATCCACCTCATGGATTTTTTCTCGCCCCAGCAATCGCGCGACTCAGCCCACATCTCTAAGGGCAAGGCCACTTGGATGGGCTTCATAGGAGAAGATTTTCCTTACTGAGCGGCTGCCAAGGCCCGCTTGGCTATCGACTTCCGATAAAGTCGTTTCCCTTTTTTTGCCACTCGGTAGGTAGCATGTCCCTTTTTCTTATGGGAAGCAATGACCTTATGCGTATGTCGATGGGAGGGAAGTAAAGAACGAGCCAATGAAGCAAAGCTCGTGGATTCGACTCGAACGTGGGGCTTTGATACGGAGGGCTGCATACGCTGCAACCGTTCCACGTCCAAGGTAACATGCTGGGGAATCCAAATGGCATAGCTACTTCCTGTGGGAGGCAGTGATCCAACCAAAATATGAGGATTCACTGCCTGAAGTTGTTCCAAGGAAATATTCCCCTCCTGGGCAATGTGATGTAGCGGTAATCGAGTGGGCAATAGCACAGATTTTACCGTGGGATAGGGCGCTTTTTGTGGCACATAGAATCCAAATTCCTGGGCATTCTCCCCAAGGATTGCAGCGGCAAGAAACTTAGGTGCGTACTCTTGGGTTTCTTTCACCCACACCCCTGAACGGGCCAATTGCCAAAAATTACGCGTTTTTTTACGCATGATGGCAGAGAGTACACGACCTTCCCCTGTATCGTAGGCAGAGAAAGCCAGAAACCAAGATTGGAATACGTTATGCAAATCTTTTAGGTACCGCGTAGCCGCCCACGTAGCTCGAATGGGGTCTCTTCGCTCATCCACATAGGAATCCACTTGCAATCCATATCGTTGACCACTGGCTGCAATAAATTGCCAAACCCCCACCGCTTGTCGAGAGGATGCTGCATGGGTAGAAAACCCACTTTCAATCAAAGCTAGATAGTATAAGCTTTTTGGTAGATTGTTTTGCTCTAAAATGGATTCAATCATAGGTCGATAGACTTGCCCTCGCTCTAAGTAAGTAGCAAAGGTTTTCCGGCCTGAGTGAGTGAAATAATTCATCCACTTTTTCACTTCATCATAGTTTCGAAATTGCTCAATCTCACGGTAGGAAAGGGTCTCATCCATGATCTCTTGATCTGGTTTTTTCGACTCCAACAGACGAGACTGTAACCAGCCCCGTCCGTATTCCGTTTCATCATAGATGCCGGAGTGCGTACACCCATAAAAAGAAAGTAACAAGATCCAGGTCCATCTCGTCGAAATTTCTTTCCTAGATACTATCTTTTTCATGATCGTGCCTCTTCGGGATGACTTTTATGCATGTAACTCACCAGCTCCTCATACAACTGATTCCAAACCGACTCTCCTACCATTTTTTTGTCTTCTTGCATCAATCGAGTGAGAGACAACACCATGATGGAGGTATGGGAGGGGGAAATTTCTTGGAATCCCAATCGCGCAAGTACTTTTCGAAATGGAGGAGCGCACTCCAGATAGATCATCAATGAATGAGATTGTAAGCCAATCCGCACTAAATGTTGCAGCAAGGGCAAAAAAAAGTCTACCAATTTGGCATCCCCATTCATATAAAGCCCCACAATTTCCATATATCTCGTATCGGAACCTCCCGTAAAAAGTTGAGCCTTTAGATCAGAATGCACCAAATACAAAGGCATTCCAGCCGTTGCAAATCGAATTCCCACATAAGCCACAGTATATGTACCCAATTTGCATAAAATATACCGCGTATGATCAGGCGAGATATTCTCCTTTACCACAGCTAATCCGCCAGAAAAAGCGGGATAAAACGCTTCACGGGAGGGTAATTGGGTATTGTTTTGCACAGGCTCCACATGAAAGGCTTGCTGGAGACTCCCCACTTGAAATCCATTTTCCCTTAGCATTTTGGGGGTCATATTCGGTTCAAATGCCACCAGATATTCGCTCCAAGCCTGCAAAAAGGATACGGAAGGATGCTCATACACAAAATAGAAATGGTGTCGGCCTTCGGACATATAGAAAAAAGGCTGTACCTCTCCCTTTACCTCAAAATGTCGACCTCCAGGCAGCGAAAATGACAAAGCAAGACGCATATGGGGCAAGATCCATTTACAGCGATCAGAAATAGATAAAATCACCCCCTTGGCATAGATATGATATACAGAGAAAAAAAGACGCTCGGAAAAGGAAAAAGGAGTTATCCCCTCTCCAGAAGGGCGAAAAGATTCCCCATGACAAGGGTATCCATTTTCCTGGATTAATGACAAAAACACCTCGTTCGTATGCACTCGCTCTAGAGAAAACTGAATACCATAGCGGAGATATATCTTGCCTTGAGAAGTCATTGGGGTTTTATGAACAATTTTCCCCGACAGGGAAAAAGGCAACTCTGAGAGAGGATGAAAAAAAATTTGAACTGATTCATGCAAGTGAAATTCAGACGTTTCCACCAGCAAAGCTACGCCTAGTGGGGATAAATCAAATATATGCCCCACAGCCTGTGTGGCTTGCCCTTTCAAGGTCACCGGTTCCGTTTCTCCTTGGTAGAAAGGATGCCGAGATTCTCGACGATTGGATAAGCCAAGACTATCTAACGAGGTAATATGTCGAGAGGATTTTTTCTGCTTCACGGAGGGCCTCCTTCTGGAGACCTATCGGCATTTCTTGGGGGAACTGGAGGATACCCCCTTGCTAGGGGGGAGGTTGTAAGGAGGGGGGAACGCCCTCCTTACATGAAAGGGAACTAGACACCAGATTGAGCTTGTGCTTGACCTTGGACAGGCGCTTGACGTTGTTGTTGCTCCTGACGCTGTGGCACTTGTTGCTGAGCTTGACCTTGACGTACCGTAGTGGCGCCATCAGTCGCTCTACCCGCTTGCAACACGCCTACAAAGTGGGCATCTTTCCCAGCGCGAACATATTTCACGTCCACTTGGGTGCCAGTTTGCATCAACATGTACAGTTTTGCACGAAGCGCATCTGCATCAGAGAAGTGCTCGCCGTTTACTTTACGGATGTGATCGCCTTTGTGAAGCCCCATTTGAGCAAAAATGGTGCCTGCCTGTGGCTCGTCCATCAATTCGATTTCTTTCTCGCAAATGTGGAACGGTGTACAAGCTCTTTTTACCACTTGGGTACGGGTTTCATTGACGTAGTCTTTGGTTTGCTCCGTAGAGGCAACATCGTACTTCAAAACCGTTGTTGTCAACAATCCAGCGGGAATGTTGTTCGTTAGCCCAAGATCTGTACTCTCTTGTTGTCCTTGTGCTACACGACCGCCAGCTGGACCTTCTTTTCCACCAGCACCGCAACCAAATGGCTCGCTTTGTTTCACGAACTGGCATTGGTCTTTGCTCACTTGGAAATTAAACTCTGTGGCTTGCAAGTGTTGCTCACGCAATGAAGTGCAACTATTCCAGTTGTCAAAATCGATCACACTGTGCATACACAACTTGGCCACATCATCCAAGTCCCCGCGCTGCATATGATCAGGCAATTGGGCTTGGCCTCTTTGTTGTTGCTGTTGTTGAGCCGCCTTGCCTTGTTGTTCTTGGCCAGCACCACGTCCCCCAGCTCGAGCAACTTCCAATTCTTTGCGGAACGTAGAACAGTCGTACGTACGCTCGTATTGGGCGATTTGGGCCGCTTTTTGGTACATGGAACAATTCCATTGATTGTCCCGCGTATCATGGCTGTATACTTTTTTATAGTGAGCATCGTGTTGCTCTTCCCCTTTCCCCATACTGAGACCAATACTAATATTGGTTGGGGCACGTTGCTCAGTAATTTTTCGCATCCCTGCTGGGCCAATGAATTGACTATTCAGGCCACAACTAAGGGTAATACGAAATTTATCCAGCTGAGCCGCTTTGTCAATTTCATCACATTTTTGGAGGACATCGGATACGTTTAACCCGTATACCGTCCCCATGGATAAACAAGAAGCAACGACAGCACCAGTCAAAACTTTTTTCATCGTGTACAACCTCATGATAGAGTGATAGTAAAATTAGCCTCTCTTTGCGCGCTCCAAATCACCACAGGTCGTTTTTGCAGACTCTGGTGTTTGGCTGCAGTCACCATCTTTTTCGCAACGTTCAATGCTCTTATCCCGACAAAGAGTGATCAATTTATCCGTATAAAGCTCTTCGCATTGCTCCCCAGTAAAGGAAATGGACATGTCCCCATTGGTTTGCACTCGGGTACTGGTAATAGCAGAACATTTTGTTCCCGTCCCACGTTCCGCAAACACAACAGTAGCTTGACTGCTATCGTGTTTCGTACTGGAGAAATCGCTGATCAAGGTGGTTTGACCTGGGAACGGGATCCCACGATCCGTTTTATCTAGGATAGAGTAATTCATCCCACAGGTAACTGTGATGTTGAATTGACCCAACTGTGCCTTAAACCCACCTTGCTTTCCGCTCTTTGCGCCGCGAAGCTCATTACACCGATTTCGGATTTGGGTAACCTGACGATCAAATACTTGGTAGTCTTGATCGGTGGTTCTCTGTTGTTGTTGCTGCTCCTGACGTTGTGGAACTTGCTGCTCCTGACGTTGTGGAACCTGTTGCGCCTGACGTTGCTCCTGACGTTGCTCCTGACGTTGTTGTGGAACGGGAGTCTCTACCTTCCCGGGACCAGCAAGCAAAGGAGAAGAAAGAACCGGCATCGCAAGCAACACTGACAAGACACCCTTTTTAAACCGCATAACGCCTCCATGAAATGATTCTCTCGAGCCCCATTGCTCAGAAGTTGAGAATAGTGTGAATATCTGTTCTTAACCGGAAGCAGATGCTTTCTTCTTCCGGATTAACAGCTCTTTGCTGACCAAGGGCAAATATTTATTAAAAGCCTCATTGTGAGATCTAGGGACCAAGTCTTTGGGAATCAAACGAATCACATTCGGATGATTGACCCAAGATTCCTTTGTCCAAGAACTCCCAATGATTCTTCTTTTCCCATCTTTTAATGGCTCTGTTGGGTTAAAATAGAGCCAGAAGCTCAATTTTTTTGTGCTACTACCCCCCTCATGACGAGGTTTTGGCACATCCGTAATCTTGCTCAAATGCTTGGCATATTCCATATACGCTTGGCATTCATAGGCATATTGACCAAGCCGAGTATCTTGAGTGATGCGTTGGATTCTCTTCCCTAAACGGAAGGTGGGTTGGTTCCACTTACTCGTCCCATGGGTCTCTGTATCGACAATCGCACCCATACGACCCGTTCCAAGAATGGATTGCAACTTCTCTGGAATCTCCCCAGATAGAACATGGCTCAAGATGTTCAATACCGATTCTGGCTTAAGACCCTGCCCTTCTCCATCCGTTTCCACTCCAGATTCATACATCGTCCCATAGGTAAGAAGCATGTTTTCCGCATCGTTTTTTCGATAGGCTTTCGTATAGGAAGCAAGTGCAATCAGAAATTGATCCATGCTCGTAAGTTCAACAAACTTGTTTTCTTCTCCAGGCACCATAGGAGACTTCCAAACTTTTCTTGGTTTTCGCGTCTCAAATTCAAAGTCAATCAAGGAACGAATGTGACAGAATCCTTCTGAACTACCGGCTGTTAATTCGTATCCAGGCATAAATTTCTCAAGTTCATAATTCTGAATCTCCGCTAAATCAGCCTTGATTTTTTCCACAGGAATCTCAGGATGCAAGTAATGAATCGCTCGAAGGGCCTTCGCATAGGGACCATCTTTTGCTGCTAACTGAGCCTTAATCTCTCGCATTGGTGCAAAATATCCCTGTCCTGGATACTCTATTTCGATATTTTCCATCTGATTTGTGGGGGTTTCACGCACATAGAGCTCTCCGAAATCTGCTACCACTTTCGCAGTATCTTCAGCTGTTTTCCGATGGTAATGCATGACACGAAATGTATCTTTTGGAGTGGCAAAATTTGGCTGAGGCAGTGCCTCATTGGGATATTCATATCCAGAAACAAGTCCTCGACTCTCTTGCGACGCTTGTACCTTTTCAATTTCTCGCAACACATTATAGTCTGCGTGAACCTGGGCAATATCCACAGACTTGGAGTCTTTCATACGGGCTTGGATCATATACCATTCTTGCAATTCCAATCCAGACAAGGCCTTTTCTTCTACAGACTCGCTTTCTTGATAGGTTTTACGAACTTCGGATTCTTTCTCTTGAATTGCAGCTTGTAGGTCACATGTATTCATATCGTGCAAGCAGGCGCCTACAGCAGAAGTAGCTTTGATTTTCTCTTGAGAGGCCACCGTATGAGCCATATGACTGCCGTTATTACAAGCAGCGAAACTGAAAATCAAAAGAATCCATAATTGACGCATCGCTTGTGTCCTCACTCTTACAGAAGAGCACGAAATGGAAGATACAAACTTAAGTAATCTATAAGACTAAAAAATTCAACAGGTTAGATTTGCTTTTGGAGTTTTTTGTAAAAAAAATATTCGTGAAAATACTATGGAGTTTTATCTATGGAGCGGGAGTGACCGTACCGGTAGGGCCTACACCCCCTGAGTTGTAGATAGAATTTTGATTCAACACATACACGGTTTCGGTAATAGGACAATTGGAAACAATGCCTGAAGGACACGATTGAGCATAAAATAAATTTCCATCATTATATCCAACATTGTCGGCAGCGATAATTTGATACACCAACAAGGTACTATCATGGCTTTTAAACAACAGAGGACCAATTTTTCCAGGCACCACATAGGTTTTTGCTACACAATACATAGCAGATACGGCATATAACTGACTGGGAAGTAACCCAGGATTCTGTGCTGCATCCAATACCGTAACTGGTCGATTGCCTCCCCCATTGCTTGCAATATGCCCCAAGCATTGATATCCAGGTGCAGGCAGGGGCTTCCAAAAATAGACAGCTGCCGTATCAAAAATCTGCTGCAAGTCAAATCCTTGACTAAAACTTCCATAGGAAGGCGGGATCGAAGAACTTAACCCCGCACATTCAATCCCGATAGTTGGATCATGAGAGGTACTACCACATTTTGAAAAAAGACTCTGTGCGGTTTCAGACGCCTCGAGTGCCCACACTTTCTTATAATTGTAGGGAGGGGCCAGTGCATATGGATCATTTCCATTGGCAATCAACATCGTCGTCTGAGTGGGATATACAAGTCCTTTGCTATAGCCATCCCCTGCCAGATTATAGCCATCCAGTACGGGTTGATTTTGAGATATCCGAGCGATAGTCGTCGGCAACGGTTGATAAATGGCCCAGTCCTCCCGAGAGGGGGAATCCAAGAGATCAAGGAATACAGGCCGATAATATCTGGTATGCAAAACCAGCACATTGGCATTTGCAG
>Ga0114970_10000615_pt1 | contig 26690 bp, 20 predicted proteins | sample M_140205_XF_Meta_FD_87030 | JGI IMG/M metagenome (GOLD analysis project Ga0114970, IMG submission 87030) | Freshwater microbial communities from Lake Montjoie, Canada to study carbon cycling - M_140205_XF_MetaG | ecosystem: Environmental > Aquatic > Freshwater > Lake | place: Lake Montjoie...
GACGACATAGCAAAGACTACGAACGGTACCCTGAAAGCAGCGAGGCCATGGTTTATATCAGCATGATTCACGTTATGCTCAGGCGACTTTGAGGTAGGTACCCTTTTCAAACAGCCTCTTAGAGTATGTGGAAGCGGACAATATAGGGTTTCAAAAAAAAGGTTTCACTCATTTTCGCTTACTCACAGCGGAAGTAGAAAGTTTCATAAATAAAGCAAGTCTTGAGATTACTATTCGGGGTCGAAGTGGTATTTTACAAACCTTAGAGAGAAAATCCCCATTTAACTTTTACCTACCTTATACCTATTTAAAAGAGGGTGGGATAAGATCTGCTCCGTATTTGCAGGATCAGTCCAGTATACTCCTACAAGTCAAAGTTAAGTCCAAGGATGAGTTGATTTCCTATGTTTGTATCCTAAACGATCCAACTAAGTGGGAATGGCAGGATTTTATGGATTGGGTGCAGCAGGTGTATCGTGCCGCCTCTCTATCAGAGAATCACCCTGATTTTGGTAACATAGAAAATTCGATTCAAAAAGAAAAAGATGCTTCTTCTATTCATCTATTTTTTGCTTCGGAGAAAAATCCACTCTGGGTAGCTCTATCACCCGAAGGCAAAAAAGCGTTAGAAGCCAGCAAGGCGCAAGAATTTAAATTTATTCGTGCGCTACAAGCGTCAAAGCCCGCCAATGTTGTCCCTCAGTATGCGACACGCGTCGTAGGCGTAGAAAATTTGATTCAAGAAGGGAGGATTACCGATGCTCTTCAGTTATGTCAGGATATTCTCAGTTCAGAATTCCTTTCGGTTTCTGTGCATTACCCCAATACCTATTATCAGCTGAAGCTGTATCAAGCTTGGCTTCATGAGCAAGCATATTCTTTTGAGGCTGCGATAAGTATATATGATTCGATTATTCTGAGTGCATCAAATAGATTCCAACATGGTGCCACTGCCTCAGCCGAACTTGGTTTAGCTTCTACCTATCAGACTATGGGACAATATAAAAAAGCCATCGAGCATTTTCGGTTAGCCAATACATGGATCGAAAAATGTTCTGATACGAATATTGAGTACAATCTAAAAAAACAATTCCATTTTCAATTAAAGAATTTGTATACAGAGATTGGCAACACTGAAAAACAAATTTTTCACTCAAAACAATTGGCGATTTTAGAGGAGCGTAATTCTAATATCATAGAGTGTTTCCCATTTTCTATTGAAAGTGTCAGCCATAATTTGAAACCATCTTGGGTACAGCTACGAGAACAGGCCAAACAAAAAATAGCTGAGAATGACTTAGATGCAGCACTATCTTGCTTTCAGCAAGCTTCGCAAGAAGTGCTTCGAGTAAAAAACCAAATTGTGGATATGGAATATAAGCTTTCTTTTCAGGAGGCTAACCGTGATATCGATCGTTATATTCAATATTTATTGGTGACTAAGGGCAGAACTAACGAGGCCTTGATTTATGCGGATTCTACCCGTGCAGCTCTTCTATATGAACATGTGCAGAGATATCTTGAGAATAAGATCGAAGACCAAGGTCTGTCGCGTGTACAGCGCATTGTTCGGGATAGTAACTCTACCGTTTTATATTATTCATGGTTGCCAGAAGTAAATAAAATTTATACTTGGGTGCTTACCCCAGAAGGGGAGGTGGATTTTTTCGAACAATCGTGTACTGATTCATTGGTGACCCTGTGGGAGCACAGTCGAAAAATCATTGAGTCACAATATTCTTTACCTGATTATCTAAATAAATATGGTCTTGCTGAATACATATCAAAATTCGAAGCAGTCGGGATTGATAACACCGAAGTATTAAAAAATGAAATGCACCGTTGGGATGAAAAATCGCTAGCAGAAAAAGACTCATTAAGTAAAAGATTCACCTTTAATTCTGAGGAAGAAGAAACTTCATTCAGGAATAAATTAGATAATTTATTCTTACGCGAGAACAAACCAAAGAAATATTTATATAATATTTTTCTCAAATCAGTTGAAACGAAGCTATTAGGCGCTAAGCAGATTATTATCGTTCCAGATGGGGAAATTAGTCGCATTTCATTTGCGAGCTTGCAAGATGAGCATAATGAGTATTGCATTGAAAAGTATGCAATAACTTATGGAAATTCATTGCAAATGATTGGATATACCCATGAGCGCAGTCGCCAAATTAAGGGTTTTTCGTCCAGCCGTAATTTTACAATTGTTGGTAATCCAAGCTTTGTCAAACAAAGGAATGGTCAAAGAATTAGCGATTTACCTGGCGCGCAAGCAGAAGCTGTCGAAATTGAAAAATTGATCAAAGCCATGGGGGGAGAAGTGTGTTTATTATTTGGCACAGATGCTTCTATTCCTCATATTTTAGAAAAAGTAGCAGGTAGTCAACTTTTACATCTTGCTACACATGGAGTTTGCGATACAAAATCATCAACCCCTTGGAGAATGAATTCTTCATTTGCCATGGCTGCGCAAGATAGCCACAATGGAATTTGGAAAACTTCAGATATTAGTACATCCTATTTCCCATTACAGTGTGTAGTGATGAGTAGTTGTAACGCAATCGGCGGAAGTGTTGTTGAGGAAAATCACAGGATTTTTCCGAGCGAAGGTGACATTGCCTTTAAACGGGCTTTTTTCATGGCTGGTGTACCGTCTTTGATTTCGACCTGTGACTCCGTCGATGATCATGCAACAAAAAGATTACAGCCTTTCTTCTATGAATATCTTTTAAACGGGGAAGTCTTGGCGGTTGCTTTACAAAAAGCCATGCTCGATATGCGTAACGCTCGATTGATATCAGATTCTATTGAAGAAAGAGGTATTAGTAGACGTTTTAGTGCGGCAGAATATTGGGATAAATTTATGATTTATGGTCATGGTGCGGCGAAGTTAGTAGAAGGGAATGGGGAATAAACGAAATGTTCAAAAATAGTTATATTATTTTTATATTACAATGTTGGTTGGCCCTTAATGCCTATGGCTCAGAGACAACAATTCTAGAACTTCCATCTAGAACTATTCTCTCCGTGCATGACCATTTTACAAGTGACGTAACAGGGAAATTTTTTATTGTAATCGCAGTGAATGAAACCCTCTTTTTACCATTTATCCAGGTTATGGTGATTCATAAATACAACGAACCCTTCGTTTCGAATCTTCAGCGGGAAAATCCAGTAAAAATTTTGGTTTCAACTGAGTATAAAAGAGAGATGCGACCACCTTTTGCAAGTATTATCGTAATAGCAAGCCCGAGTAAAGTTGATGCTGTTGCTGAACGGGAGGGTAACATAAAGGACCTTGCCACTGCTACGATACGCCCTAGTAAATTTTCTGGAGTAGTACTCTGGAGTCAGCCATTTAATAAATGGACAGAGTCAGATTTTTCCACTTGGCTTGATCAAGAGTTGTGGGTAGCGAGAATATCTCCATCAAATGGAGAACGAATAAAAATTTTTTTTATTCGTTCTATGCAAGAAGAGGGCGTTTTTTCTACAGATAAAATGCAAGCTTTTTTTGGTGATAGCTGCTGGCAGTCTTTAGAGGAACAAAGTGCAGCTCTCGATGTGATGGATAAAAATTATTTTTCCATCGTTAAAAAAATCGTAACCACAAAGGTGCGACCTGTTGCCAGGCCTACACAATGGTTACCACCAGAATCGTCAACTGTACAAACGATTGAAGATCGTCTACTTTTAACCATTCAGGAAATGAAAAAAAATCAGCCAATTAAACTGACAATAGACTCTTTTTTAGCTTTATTGGAATTAATTAGCGTGACCAAAGATGAGAATAAAATCAATCGAATTGAATTAAAAGAAGTTATCACTTTTGAGGCACTAGCTGTAGCTAACCTTGGTTTTCTGTATATGAATAATGGCTTCCCAAAGGAAGCCGTAGAAGCATATAAAAAAAATTTGCAACTTGTCGATCAATTAGAACAAGAGTTTGGTATTTTTGATAAGATGGCCAAGGGCCAAGCTTATGCCAATTTGGGTATTATCTATCAAAAGCAAGGCGATCTATCAAAAGCAATTGAGTATAATAAAAAGCATTTAGCTATAGCTAAAGAAGAAGAAGATTTGGCGGCAGAGGGCAGGGCTTATTGTAATTTAGCGATTATTTATAACCAACGAGGGGAGAGCAAAAAGGCGATTGATTTCCATATGCAGCACTTAGCCATATGTGAAAAAACGAACGATCTCGATGGCCAAGGCCGAGCCTATGTGAATCTTGGCAATATATATCATGCATGTGGTAAATATCTAGACGCAATAGAGTTTTATGGGAAGCATTATCGTATTGCCATGCAAACGAAAAATCCTGCAGACCTAGCCTTGGGGCATTTAAATATAGGTAAGGCAACGACAAATATAGGCGAATTCTTCGAGAAAAATGGTAATCAAGAGCAAGCCATTTCTTTTTACTCTGAGGCTCGAGTTTCTTTTCAAAAAGAACTCGATATAGTTAGGCGTACAAATACAATTCCGAGAGATTCACTTGTAAGAAGTCTAAAAAATATGGGGCAAAACTATTTAAAATTGAATCAATATCAATTAGCGTTGGATGCATTCTTAGAAATTGAAAAAATATCAACTCCTGATGTTGAACAATTGGTTGGTTCTGCATTTGCATATTGCGGAATGAGCAACTATAAAGAAGCAATCACTCGTTTTGAGCAGGCTCATGAGAAAGCTAAATCTTTTTCATCAAAGGACAAAGACAAATCCTTAATTAAATCTTATCAACGATTAGCGGCTTTATATGCAAAGAGCCGTAACTTTGAAAAAGGTCTTGAGTTGATGGAAGAGTTTTTTCATGGCTCTATTCAAATTCTACCGAAAAAATTCCAAACAGATTTGATTAAAAGTCCTGATATTCAGGAGAGTTTGTATGAGGCATCTGCTGGGCACATGCGTAAAGTGAAGGGGGAGAAGCAATTTGAGTCTTTTTACCCCCGGCACCATATTTTATATATTTCTCATGTGTATTTAAATCACGCAACTCATAACGAAATGTGCGATATTTGGTTTAAGAGCTCGGATGAAAAAATTATTTTTCATTCTGTGAATTTAACAACCTTGATTGATCAAAAAGGAATAACCTACGAGCAGTTTTTAGATGAGTATAAGGAAAAGTTAGAGGGGGTGACCAAAGTTACTCTTAGACCCTCGAATTCGTTAAAGGCTGATTCGCAGCGTCTGTATCAAGCTTTTATGGTTAAATCGGGTATCGAGTCAGAATTACAGAAAAAATCAGTGAAACCACTTGTCATCATACAAGCACAGAAATTTTTCGTACCATTCTCTACTCTTTGCGATGCGGAAAATTCTTATTTAGCAGAGAAATTACCGCTCGTGTACGCGAAGTCGCAACAACACTATAAAAATATGGAAATTGTAAAGCAACTGAGGGTGGCACCCATAGAAAAAGAAGAAAAACGAGTAAAATTCCGGCGTCTTGGTGCTCATGATCCCAAGCAATATGTGTTTGTTGCAGATGTCACAGCTTCTGCGTATATGAGTGTATTTTTACCGGAATGGGACACAGAGTTTGTACAAAGCGAGGTAGACCTTCTCTCTGCAAAAACACCAAAAGAGTTGATTTTACTCAGAGGATTGGATGCTACGGAAAATGGTCTTGTTGGAGCCATCACAGCTCCAAACTCTGAATGTTTTATTCATTGGAAGGAGCTACAAAATAAGGAATTAGATGGTCAACCAGTGAATGTATTCTTGGCAGCGGAGCATTCAAGTCACGATGGTTCATATACAAAAACCCAATTGTTTTCTAAATTTCCAGAAAGCTTGTCATCTTTTGTTTTTTTCTCATCGCAATCATTTTTAGCTGAAGCATTTCATGTTGAAAAAGTGATTCCTACAGTTATATTCCCTAGCTGGGAGGTGGAGGAATCAGCTCGTCTGGAATTTATTCGTCTTTTCTATCGTTCTAAGTTATTGGATTCATTCCAAACAAATGCCGAACATCTTAAGCGAGCCATAACTGGTATGATCCACCATGAAAACGATGAATATCAAAGCCCTACTGTTTGGGGAGCTTTTGTTCAATTTGGAGCTTTGTAAAAAAAAAAAATCTTTGCTCTGTCGAGATTCGTCCAACTCTTGATTTCTTCGGGGTCTTTATTGCTAGCCTTTAGCTTAAAAAACACCTACACTTTGGGCTTTCCTACACAAGAGAACCTCGAGAGATGGACGCCCAAAATCCCTACGAAAGTTTTATTGTTCAAGCCTCCGCTGGTAGCGGGAAAACCTATCAGCTGAGTCGTAGGTTCCTGTATTTGGTGGCGTCTGGGGCAGATCCAGCCAATATTTTGACCCTCACTTTCACCGTGAAGGCAGCCAACGAAATGCGTGCGCGGATTTTGGCGGATGCGGCGACTCTATGGACTACCCCCTCCTTTCAAGAAGACTTTGCCCAAGGGCTGGAAAAATTCCATGCGCCCTATGCGGGAAAAGTTCCGCCCCCACGTAGTCCTGTGGATACGGCGAAGAAAATTTTGGCTTCCACCCAGCTATTAAAAATTTCCACCATTGATTCCTTGTTTCATGAGTGGACCCGTCGGTTTCCCTGGGAAGCAGGTGTTGGTGAAGGGTCTCATTCGGTGTTGCCTCATCCTTTTCGCATTGCGGAAGCGCACGAATTGGCACCCATCGATCGGGAGGCCTGGCAGCGCATTTTTCAACCGAAGTGGGCGCCCCCACAGTTGCGGATACATTTGGCCCAATGGGTAGCCCTTACGGGGCAGGGGCCGTTGCAGCTCGAGATGCAGCTGCTGGCGATGCATCGACATCAAGGTTTTCTGTGGGAGCGAGAGCAACGGGGGGAGTCTCCTTTTTTGACCCATGTGCCTCACGGTCAGCGGACGCAGACAGAGGCGGAACTTTGCGAACGTATTTTGCCTGCATTACGGAAGTTGGCTCGGGAAACCACCCAACCTGATTTCGATCTTCGATCCTTGGAAAAAGGCGACTTGGCTGCCATTCAAGGGTGTCGGTTGATCACCCAAGCGGGTACGGTGAGTGGTACCTTGTTTCGAGGGAAAAAGCGGGAGACGTTCCACTCCGAGATTGTTCATGTGGAAACCCATCTTCAACGGTACCTCGATCAAGAGAAGTATCGGATTCTAGAAGAAATTAACCAAATTTTACAAGTCTTCTACGAAGCTTGGCAACGGGCCCGCCAGGTGCTCAAGATGCAGAAAGGGTTGTGTGAGTTCTCGGATTTGATCCAAGCCTGTTATCGCATTCATCATGGCGTGACGGGCTTGGGAGCGACCTGGCTCATTCATAAATCCTTGCAGCATTTGCTCATGGATGAATTTCAAGATACTAGCCATTTGCAATGGTCCATCTTTGAAAAAGTGATGGAGGAACTTCTTTCGGGAGCGAATGAAGTGGCCTCTCGACTGGGCCCTTCTACGGTCTTCATCGTAGGAGATCGCAAACAATCCATTTATGGATTTCGGGAGGCAGATCCTTATGTATTAACCTTGGCTCGCGATAAAGTGCTGGCTTTCCAGCAGAGAGAATTGTCCTTGGACGAAAGTTTTCGTTCGGCTCCCTTGATCTGCGAGTACGTCAATCGAGTATTTGGTGGGGATCTAGATCCGCTGTGTCCCATCCATCGGAGTGCAACTTGTCTGCCTCTTCCCAGGCAAGCAAGAGTCTTGATCTCGGCTTTATTTTCGAAATCTGCCGATACCCCTTTGAGTCCTTTGGAGCAAGAAGCAGAATTTGTGGCAGAGGCGTTGGCGAAAGCTTTATCTGGGGCTCAAGCTTCTCCCGTCTGGGATCGAAACCGAGGGGGGTATCGCGCGCTTCGTCCTCACGATTGCTGTATTTTGTACCGCAATAGCACCCATGCTTCCGTATTTGCCGCTGCGTTGCAAAAGAAAGGCATTCGGGTGCGAAGGGAGGAAAACCAGAACTTGTTTTCTCGTCCAGAAATTCAAGACTGGGTAGCTTTGCTTCGCTTCCTCACGGTACCCACAGATCTGATTTCCCTTTTGGCTTTTTTACGAAGTCCCATGGGAGAAATCGATGATACAGCCATGTTGGCATTTCTTTCCACAGAGACTTATCCCAGTGTGGATGGGGTATTGGCATGGTATCGAGAGAAAGATTTTGCTCGCGCGGAGGCACTGGATCTTATTCGAAAGAAGGCTTTCGTCATGCCTCCTTCTCAGTTGATCACGCGATGCCTTCATGACTTTTCTCTTTATGCTGCGTACCAAAAGCACTACCCCTTGGAAGAAGGACGAATCGCTTGTAAGAATATTGAACGATTTGTGGAGCTTGTCTTTGAGCAAGAAAAGAAAACGGGGGCCTCTCTTGTGACATTGTTGCAAGAGGTAGAACGGTGGCAAAAATATGGGCAGATCAACAGTGCTACGGTGTATCAGGAAGCCGTCACCTTGATGACGATCCACAAATCCAAGGGGTTGGAGTTTCCCTATGTGTGCGTGGTAGAAACCGGAGAGTCTTGGTTTAAGGAAGATCGTTACTGGTTGAAGCTGAAGCACCCCCAACCCGGATTGGCCTATGTGGGTCGTAAGGATCAGCAACCTCAATTTTGTCCCTATTTTCAGACGCAGTTGGCCACCCAAGCGGAACAGCAGAGAGAAGAATCAGTTCGGTTGCTCTATGTGGCCCTCACCCGATCCAGTCAGTACTTATTACTCAGTGGGCATGAAACCCATGCTCGAAGTGAAGGGTTTCATGGGGCCTTGTGGCAAGGGATGCCTGAATCTTCCTTGATGGGGGATACCCAAAAAGTATGGGAAGTGATGGATCCTGCGGCGACTCTCCTGTTGGAAGAGGAAGTACAGAAAGAGGTACCTATTAGGGGGCCATCCGTTCTATATGAAAAACCTGTGAGTCTTTTACCCGATCACGTGGAACTATCGACACCAAAATTGCGAGAGGGGGGAGTGAAACGGGAAGTGGAGAAGTATCCCGAACTGCAAGCCCTTGTTGGAACTTGGATTCATTATATGTTGCAACAGGTGGTGGAAGAGCAACCGGTACACCCAGAGCGTGAATGGATGCGTTTGGTACAGAAGACCGGGGTAGGTCGACGCCAACTTCTTTCTTCAAAAGAATGGCAGAGTTGGTTTTTGGCTGCTGACCAGGAGGTAAGGAGCACGATTCAGCATCCTACCTGGAAAGGGTTGTTTGTGGAGGCTCATCGTATTGTACCCGAAATGGAGATTCTTGCGTATGAAATGCCTGCATTGATTCGAGGACGTGTGGATTTATTTCTCGAATATGCGGATTCTGCTTGGATTATTGACTATAAAACGACGCCTTCTTCGGATCTTGATTCCCATCGAGGTCAGCTTGACCTTTATCGAGAGGCTGTCACGCGTTACTTGCCCCATAAGCCGGTTCACTGTGGAATTTGGTTTACCAAGTCCTGTCAATTTATGGAGATTTCCCATGCTGCGCCTTGAGACCTTTCCTGTGGGTACATTGGGTTGCAATTGCTCCCTGTTGTATGACGAAAAGACCCGAGAGGCGATCATCATTGACCCAGGCAATGATGCGGTTCTTGTTTTGCAACAAATTGCCAAGCATCAACTGAAAGTGCAAAAGCTGGTCCATACTCATGCTCACTTTGATCATATTGGGCATTCGAACTCCATTCGGTCTGCTACTCACGCGACTATGTATCTCCATAAAGGGGATCTGTTCTTGTATGAGGCTCTAGCTCAACAAGGGTTGTGGTTTGGACAAACGGTAGATACGGAGATTCGAGAGATCGATCATTGGCTGGAGCATGAGGAAACGATCGGTTTTTCTTCCTCTAGTTCCCCTTTTTTGCAGGTTCTTCATACACCAGGGCATACTCCAGGGTCGTGTAGCTTTTATTGCGAGGGTCTTGCTACCCCGATTTTGTTTTCTGGGGATACTCTCTTTGCTAACTCGGTGGGTAGGACCGATTTACCGGGAGGAAATTCCGAGCAACTGCTCGAATCGATCCATCAGAGAATTTTGCCTTTGCCAGGAGAAACGGTATGCATCCCTGGGCATGGAGTGCGCACCAAATTGGAGCGAGAGAAGCGGCATAATCCTTTTTTACAATAAAAAGGGGGAAGGCTCTCCAGGAAAACTTAGACGGTAGTCATTCTCTGTTTAGAAGATACTTCCTCTGTTTCAATTTCTTCCATGTCTTCTATTTCAATCTCTTCCATGTCTTCTATCTTTTCGATAGAAGCAGGATCTAACTTTCGCAGCAAATCTGGCAGGAAAAAAGGCTCTGGTATATAGGTTGGATCTCGCTTGAGGATCCATTTTTCTACTTTTCTTCTCCAGTATTCATGTTCGATGGTTTTCAAATCAAAGGGATTGGTCTCTCGATCTTCGATGATTCCCAATGCTCGTACGTAGAGGAGCTGTTGCTCGGAGGGGGTCGTATATCCTGCTTTGGTGAGTGCATCGAAAAAGTCCTGGGGATGGTTGAGGAGAAGCGCCCGAAATCCGGATTCCTGGATTTGTCTGCGATGAATTTCTCGACAAAATCCTTCCTTCCAAATCAATTTCACGATGGATCCAACCGCAGGTACGAGGATAGAGCTTTGAATCGCACTTAAGGAGATGAGGCCCCATTCTAAAAAATTCCGCGTGCGATGCTCTGCCTTGGTATGTTCGAAATCTACTATGCAGGCAGGTTTTGCAGACCGAAATACCTTCTGTTTGACCAACGAATAAATTTTTAACGAATGCATACCTGATTCTCTGGGTTTTTTCCCTAGGGCAAAAAAACTGTTTTCAATGGGGAAGACGTCGACTCCTCGGCTTTCTAATGCATGAATGGAGCGGGTTCTTGAGCGATGGATAGATTTCCAATAGTTATGAAAGACTCGGTCTTTTCCTTTTGCATTGATAATAATTTTTGAAATAAAGGTGCTGCTGAGCAGTAAGTACGTGCTTGCATCTTCCAATTGTTCGTGGGTGAAAACCCCATAGAAAGGCGAAAGGTTATTTCCATCTAATGCCTCCATCACAAGGCTTAATGCCATCCCATGTCGGATCAAATATACGACCTCTGCAAGGTTAAATACCCGTTCGATCATGGCGATTGCCAATTGTGGAGGCCCATAAACAGGGATAAAACTTAATACAGATTTTATTAAGAGAATAGAAACTGCATATTGAAATGCCCAGGTATAGGAGGATTTTTTTCCGATAAAATCGATGATTTTTATCGGAGCGATGGAATGCTCAAAGGATCCGCTGCCTTGAAATTCATATTCTCCGGACGGCATACGGGTGAGTTTGGCTTCTGCTAGCTCGAGTAGGATTTCTTCTATTTCTACAGGCGTGGTGTCGTTGGCAAATAACGCGGGAAAATTTTTGCGAATTTGTTGGAAGGCCCTGTGTTCTTTGAACATGGCATGGAGATCAGCATTTCCTAAATAAATGATTTCTGGTGCTGGGCCTTTGGGATCTGGTTTTTCTCCTTCCTTCCATTTCCAGTGGGGATTTTTCCAAAAATTGGCTTTAAGAAAGAAGGTTTGCTCAGTGCCTTCTAGCTGGGCGAGAAATTCTTCGAAGGTTTCTTCCGTCAGGCCTCGTTGGGCCTTGTGAGTTTTATTTAGATCTCTTGCAAGATCTGACAGCATGCGGTTTTCAAACCCAAAGGCGTAGAGGAAGGAGTTTTTCACAAAGTTGGAAGACAGGAAATTTCGAAAAGTTTTGTCATAGACGCCCAGAGGGACAATGGTTTCTGGATGTAATGGATGGGGTCCATAACCCACCACATAGTTACCCCCTGGTAGGTCTTTCCATTCGGTGATGGATTCCACAGGCGTGGCTTTTTTTTCTAGTTTAGCTTGTTGTTGTTTGAGGGTAGGGGGTTTTCTGGCAGCGAGTAGGGTACCCGCAAAAAAGAAAAGACTGATCCATCGAAAGAGGATGCGCATTGAATTCATGTAGGCCTCATTTTTTGGGGGGCTATCTATTTCCTATCTGATTTTTTACTAAAGGGGAATAAAGTACTTTTGTCTGGTGGAGGTCCTCTGTATATCTTATTCGTGATATGTGTAGGGTTTTGGGAGGTGTTTGATGCTAGTTGCCGCAGCGGCTCCATTTGAAGTGGGCTCTCTTCCCTCTTTCTTTGCTGGGGTTCCTTCTGTGAACTTTTTCTTCTTTGGTATTGGGAGCCTTGAAGCAGCGAGACAGAGTCATATGCTGAGGGAAGCGGCCCGAGGCAAGGATGTCCTCTTTTTGGGGACTTGTGGGAGTTGGGCTGCGCTCTCGCCTGTGTCCTTGCTGACGGTGGATCGAGTGGTGTGGCTGCCCCTTTGTGAGCGACTGGATTTGAGCTGGTCTTTGGAGGGATTGGAGGCGCCCCTTTTCTTGCCAAATACCTTCGAGGGGCTTCCCAGTTATACGCTGTTGGCAGCCCCTACCATTGCAAAAATTCGGGAGGTTGGGTCTATGGCTCGGGATCGGTATGAGTTAGGGGAAGCGGAAAAATGGGTAGAGAATCTAGAGCTTTATACGTGTGTGAAAGCGGTACTGCCTGTGGCAAAGCGGGTAAGGATTCTGCTTGCTTGCACCAATCGAGTGGGCTTGGAGGGGCGTAAGGAATGGCGAGAGAATTTTCATCAAGCGGCTCGGGCGATAGAGGCCTATGTGCGTAATCAGGTTCTCCCTGTTGGAAGACAAGTTGAACCTTGAGTGGATTTCAGGTACGCTGGGCTTTCCGTTTGTTGCCAGCTAATAAGGAAATGCATCGCCATGTACAATACCACGGACTTTCGAAAAGGACTGAAAATTGAGTATGATAACAAAGCTTGGATGATCGTTGAATTCCAGCATGTGAACCCTGGGAAAGGGTCTGCGTTTGTTCGTACCAAAATGAAAAATCTCGAGACCGGCAAAGTGCTTGATGTGACTTTCAAAGCAGGCGTGGATAAGCTAGGGATTCCCAACCTCAGCTTTACCGAGATGCAGTATCTCTACACTGATGGGGTAAATTTCACATTTATGGACAACAACACCTATGAACAGGTGACGTTGACAGCCGAGGAGGTGGGAGATTCTCGCTTTTACCTCATTGAGAATAGTGTCGCAAAGGTGACTTTCTACAATGAAAAGCCCGTGAGCATCGAGTTAGATAACTTTGTGAATTTACGTGTGGCTGAGACGCAGCCCAATATTAAGGGAGACACTTCCTCTGGAGGGGGGAAACCCGCTACAATGGAAACAGGTCTCGTGGTTTCCGTTCCATTCCATATCAATCAAGGTGATGTACTGAAGATTGACACGCGAACCGATAAGTATGTTGAAAAGGTGAAGTGATGGATATAAAAGCGCTCGAGAACCTGATCAAAGTCATGAAAGACAACGGAATCCAGGAAATCGAAGTCCAGGAAGGAGATAAGAAATACCGCGTGGTACAGTCTCCGACTCCCCTTGGTGGCGCGCCTTTGTCCTTCCCCTATCCCTCCGCTTTTTCTCCTTCCATGTTGGGCGCTCCTGTCCATTCCCATGGGATCCATGTGGACTCTACCCCCGCAGCAGCGCCCGTCGCCCCTGCGGCTGCCACACCGAGCTACCATTCCATCCGGTGTCCCTTTGTGGGCACCTTCTATGAATCTCCTGGTCCAGGGTCTGACGCTTTTGTGCAAGTGGGTCAGCGTGTGAAAAAAGGGGATACCTTGTGCATTGTGGAAGCCATGAAGCTCATGAACGAAGTGGAAGCCGATCGCGATGGCACCATCTTAGAGATTTTGGTGACCAATGAAGCTCCGGTAGAGTTTGACCAGGAATTGTTTCGTTTGGGCTGAGGGGTCTACGGTGAGAAAAATACTCATTGCCAATCGGGGTGAAATTGCGGTTCGCATTATCCGCGCCTGTCAAGAGATGGGCATTCGAACGGTAGCGGTTCATTCCGTCGCCGATAAGGAGTCCCTCCATACCAAGCTAGCAGACGAGAGCGTGTGTATTGGACCGGGACCGAGTATCCAGAGTTACTTGCATATCCCTGCTTTGATGAGCGCGGCGGAAGTGACGGGAGCAGATGGCATTCATCCCGGGTATGGTTTTTTAGCGGAGAGCAGTGAATTTGCAGAAGTGTGCGCCCAGTATGGGATTTGTTTTATTGGTCCCAAGCCAGCGCATATTTTATCCCTAGGGGACAAAATTCGAGCGCGGGCCCTTGCCATTGCTTCGAAGGTTCCCCTGTTGCCGGGAAGCGAAGGAGGCGTACGTACCGAAGCTGAGGCACGCAAAATTGCGAAAAAAATTGGGTTTCCTGTGATCATCAAGGCTTCTGGGGGCGGTGGGGGTCGAGGGATGAAGATCGTGCGGTCCGCAGAAGACCTGCAGACCCAGTTACAAATCGCCCAGTCCGAGGCCCAAGCTTGTTTTGGGAATCCCGAGTGCTTTATTGAGAAGTACCTAACCCGCCCGCGTCATGTGGAGGTGCAACTCATTGCCGATACCCATGGGAATTGCTACGCCTTGGGGGAACGAGATTGCTCCATCCAGCGTCGACATCAAAAGCTTATGGAAGAGTCGCCTTGTTCGGTGCTTACTCCCAAAGAGCGGGCGTTGGTGCAGCAAAAGGCCGTGGATTTGGCAAAATCTGTAGGGTACCAGTCTCTCGGGACAGCGGAATTTCTCTACGAGAATGGGGAATTCTACTTCATGGAGATGAATACCCGGGTCCAAGTGGAGCATCCTGTTACCGAAGAGGTGATGGGCCTCGACTTGATCAAGGAGCAAATCCGCATTGCCATGGGCGAGCGATTGGATCCAGCCTTGGCCACCCGTACAGCCAATGGGCATGCCTTAGAGTGTCGTGTGAATGCAGAGGATCCAGTGTCCTTTGCGCCATGGCCAGGGAAAATTACGGACTACCACCAGCCTGGAGGACCCGGGGTCCGTGTGGATGGGATGATCTACGCGGGATATCAGGTACCTTCGCTGTATGACTCTATGATTGCCAAGGTGATTACCCATGGGTGTGATCGTATGGAGGCTATTGTCCGCATGCGAAGAGCCCTGCGGGAAATGAAGGTGGTGGGAATACGTACCAACATCGACTTCCATCTACGACTTCTCGACCATCCGCGCTTTGTGGCAGGGGATATTTCCACAGCTTTTCTGGCTGAGATGTAGGGTTTCTTCTTTGGAGGCGTTCCCCCTCCAGGCCTCCCCCATATTGTGATCCGTCTATTTTGTAGTATACTTCAAAATAGACGCGTCTATTTTGGAATAGAGGATAAAATAGCCATGAAGCGCTACTGCGAATCTTTCATCTGCTCAGATTTACAAAAGAAAATGGCGTTTGTCGGTGGCCCCCGCCAGGTGGGCAAAACTACGCTGGGTCGTGCTCTCTTGGAGCAGATTCCAGGAGAATATTTCAACTGGGATCGGGATTCAGACCGAGAGGCTCTCCTGAAGACCCGTTGGTTGGACAAAAGCCAGCTTGTGGTCTTCGATGAGATTCATAAAAATCCCCATTGGAAGCAATGGGTGAAAGGCATTTACGATACGAGACCCTCTCATCAAACCTACTTGGTGACGGGTTCCGCTCGCTTGGATGTCTATAAACGTGGGGGGGATTCCCTCCTGGGACGCTACCACTACTGGAGGTTACATCCCTTGACCTTGGATGAACTTCCAGAGGGCATGGCGCGAGAGGAGGGGTATCAAAGGCTTCTCACCTTAGGTGGATTTCCCGAGCCATTTTTAGCTGGCTCTGAGAGAGAAGCAAAACGCTGGCGTAAAGAGCGATTTGATCGAGTGATTCGCGAAGACATTCGAGATTTGGAGCGGGTTCGTTCTACGGAGTTAGTGCGGTTATTCGTGAATGCATTGCGCACGCGGGTAGGCGGGATGATTGTCTTATCCAATCTAGCTGTAGATTTGCAAATCTCTCCAAAGACAGCAAAAGAGTGGTTGATCTTGATCGAGAATATGTACATTGCTTTTGCTGTCTATCCATTTACGACTTCCCTCCCTCGAGCCATTCAAAAGCCTCCGAAGGTGTTTTTCTTTGATAATGCAGACACAGAGGAAAATGAGGGAATGCGGTTGGAAAATTTGGTGGCGACGACTCTCCTGAAACGGCTTCATTTTATGGAGGATTACCATGGGTCCACTTGTAGTCTCCATTATCTGCGGGACAAAGATGGACGGGAGGTGGATTTTCTCACGGTAGTGGATGGTAAAATTCACGAACTGATCGAAGTGAAAAACGCAGATACGGGAATTTCCAGCGCCCTTCGCTACTATACAGAACGCTTAAAACCACAGATCTCTGTACAATTGGTGGGTAACTTGAAACGTGGATACGATGATCAGGGCATCTCGGTACGAAGTCCCATAGAGTATTTTTCCCAAGGGCCTTGGGCAGAGGTGAAGTAGAGCGGGTAGTGCATTACACTAGAACGCTGCGTCTCTTCTTTGCTCGACCCTCATAGCAGCCGGTTGGGTGGAGGAAATATCCGCTCCCTGGCTTTTCCTAGCTCTATGTTGTGTTTTGGGTTTCAGTCCACAGGTGGGGCAACAACAAGACATGGGGAGTAAGCAGGGAAAGCAGAAGGGCCAAATAAAACAAGCATCCATACAAAGCGTGAACAACTTGCTGGCCCCAATCAGTTTTGCGTCCGTGCTGGTAATTGAGCTTCCATCTGCTGTAGCCTCATCCACACCAGCAGAAAGAATGTCCGTAATAGGGCAAACGCAATGGGGGGCTCCATCTTCGCAACACGAAGCCAAGGCACTCATTTGGGTACCCATCCACAAGACCAATCCCATTCCCAACAGTCGCAACAATTTCATTTCTTTCTCCATAACCATTCAAAATAATAATGAATTCCATGTTCAGACGAGGAAGCTATACAAGGAGGGAGTGAATTTCTGCAAGGGATTATTTTACAAAAGAGGGGGCAGGATATTCTTTTTGCAAGTCCTGTTTACAGACTTTGCTCGAGCTGGAGGTGCCGCACTTCCGCAGTTTTTGCTTCTTTTCCCTGACAGAAAGCTTGCAATTGAAATCCCAACAAGGATTTGGGTACCCAGAAGAGGGAAGCCAGTTCAGAAATGGTATTTTTCCGGATGTCGGCTTTCCCCAGTTCTTCAAGCAACAAGGCTTTGGGGAGTAACAAACCTGCGATAAAGATGCGTTGTTCCCACTCAGCTACATCAGCGTTATAGATGCCCAACTCGGGAAAGCGCTTTCGCTCGCCGACGAAGAGGATACGGGCCAAATCCTGGGCAATGCTCATGCGTACCTGGGCTTTGAGGTCCCCTTTTTTGAACTGGATGGTGTATTGCCCCGGTTTTACTCGCAGAATCCTGCTTAGTTTATCCACCATTTCTATGGGCTGGAGGGTCACAAAGGGGAAGAATCTAAAAATTTCAGGTAAGTATAATGGTGCCGCTTGTATATCCGCTCGTTGCAGGAGGGTTTCCACGAACCGAACCATGCGTTGTTGGGCAAATTCCAGGTTTTCGGGGGATGGATTTTGCTGTCCTTCGAGGCTGGAAGGCAAAAAGCGACGGGATTCTTTATATTCATAGTAAGCTTCGTCTACGCCCATCAACCCCATCACTAAATCGTGGACAAGACTGTGCTCCAGCTGAAGGGTATCCGCCAATTTGGAGAGAGCAAAGACAGAGCGTACGTTTTTTTCCCCTCGTTTCCAGTGGCTGCAGTCGGAAGGGTTGAACTTCAGAAGGGTGCCTACTTCCTGGTCATGGACTTTGGTGCCTTTTTGCTCGCAAAGGACTTTCTGGCAAAATTGAAACAATGCAGCAGAATGGGGAAACTTACTGATGCCAGGACGTTTCATGAAAACTCCTTCTGTCTGGATGGGGATCCCCATGCTGGAGCCAATCCGCTTGGCCTGCAGCGTGTGCAAATATAAATGGGTAGAAATCTCCTAAAAGTATATCCACCGAAATTTTATCGGTCAAGGAGCTGCCATTGGAACTAGGGGAAATTCTTGGGCTAGCTAGGGAAAATTGGGAGACTCAAGAAAGAGAGCGTCCCATGGGCCAGGGCAGGCGAAAGCCCCAGACAGTCTTCGATTTACCCATGGGAAGCGGGAGAGAACGGGAGGCGGAAGGGGTAGAAAACCGAGAGGGGCAGGTGTGGGGGGCGGTAAGTCCGATGTCCTTATGCAGGCTCTTAAACTCGGAAAAGGTGAGGGTCTCGCCTTTGGCCCGTAGCGCCATACGAAGAGCGGTCTGGGTATCGGAGCGCATAGGAGGTTCCTTTCTATCGAGGGATGGAGGATGGGGGATATCTCCATTCTATCCTGCAATGGGAGAGGATTTCACTTTGACAGTGGGAACAGGTCCAGCGTATCTTCGCCCCCATCAGAGATGATTCATTCGGAAGAGAGGCAGAAGGGTTTACTCATGCGCACGATCACCATTTTCAATCAATTAACTCGTCAAAAAGAAGAGCTCATGCCACTCGAGGCAGGCCATGTTCGGATGTATGCCTGTGGTACCACTCCTTACGATGACAACCATATTGGTCACGGCATGCAAGCGGTATTCTTTGACGTAATTCGAAATTTTTTGGAATATTGCGGATATAGGGTGACGTACGTGCGCAATTTTACCGACGTAGACGATAAAATTATCGCTCGTTCGGAGAAGCTGGGAATTTCCCCTCGGGTCCTGGTGGAAGAACTCATTGCCAAGAATGAGAAGGAAATGCGAGCCTTGTCCATTCGACCCGCGAACTTCGAACCCCGAGTCTCCCAAACCATTCCCGAGATTATTGCCATGGTGGAGGTCCTCTTGGCCCAGGACGCTGCCTATGTCACCCCCTCGGGCGAGGTGTACTACCGCGTGCGCGCTAAGGCGGACTACGGGAAACTCTCCAATCGGAATCCCGACGACTTGCGTTCGGGGACCCGGGAGGTGCATCAGGGGGAAAAAGAGGATGCACTGGATTTTGCCCTTTGGAAACCGGATAGCACTCCCGATGCTTCCTGGCCCAGCCCTTGGGGACAAGGTCGTCCAGGTTGGCATATCGAATGTTCTGCTATGGCGAAGAAATACTTGGGAGATACTTTCGATATCCATGGGGGCGGTCGTGATTTGGTGTTCCCTCATCATGAGAATGAAATTGCTCAATCGGAGTCGGCAAATCGAGCAGATTTTGCCAAAATATGGATTCACTCCGGTCTGTTGACGGTGGAAAACCAGAAGATGTCCAAAAGCATCGGCAATACCATCACCATCGAGGCCTTCCTGCAAAAGTGGCCCGCAGAGGTGCTTCGCATGGCTTATCTTCACAATCATTACGCATCAAATATCGACTTTTCCGAGAAGGTGTTCACCGAGTGCTGTCAAAAGCTGATCTATTTTTATGAGACCATGGAGCTCTTACGTACAGGGCCTGTGGGAAAAGCCACGGTGGACGTGGTTCTCTATCGAGAGCGTTTCCAGGTGGCCATGAGTGAGGACTTTAATACCCCTCAAGCGATGGCCTTGCTTCATCAGCTGGCTCGTGCCGCAAATCAAAGTCCATTGTCCGTAGACTCTCGAGCGGCGGTGCGAGGGCTTTTTGAAGAAATGGGGGGTGTGCTGCAATTGTTTCAGCAAGAACCCATGGCTTTTTTAACCCAGTTGAAGCAAAAATGGATTGGAGATCAAGGGATTACCGAAGAAGAGATCATCTCTCGTCTCACTGCCAGAACCCAAGCGCGACAGGATCGAGATTGGAAGCGGGCGGATGAGCTGCGAGAGGAACTACAGCACATGGGCATCGGGGTGCAGGATACGCCCACCGGTACCCACTGGACCGTAAGGATGCAGCATGGAGAGGATTCAGTTTGAGAACATTGGGCAACTGATTACCTTAGCCCCTCTGGCCAAGGAGCAACGTACCACGGGCATTGGACGGGAGGACTTAGGCATTCTGGAGAGTGCATGGATGGTGGTGGAAGAGGGGACAGTGGTGCGGTATGGCTCCATGACCCATTGCCCCTATGCGGAGCATACCGTAGATATGGGAGGGGCGTTGGTGCTCCCTGGATTTGTGGATGCTCACACCCATCCCATGTTTGCCGGAGATCGGTCTCAAGAATTTGGGCAACGACTCGCAGGCCTTACCTATAGCGACATTGCAAAAGCAGGCGGTGGCATCCGAAGCAGCATGCGCGCCACCCGAGGTGCCACCCAAGAGGATCTCGAAGCCTTGGCTCTTTCTCGACTTCAGCAATTTCTTCGATATGGCACCACCACGGTGGAGGTGAAGTCGGGATATGGACTTTCCGTAGACAGTGAGTTGCAGCAACTGCGAGCGTTGCAAGCCCTTAAGGGAAAAACCCCCCAGCATCTGGTTGTCACTTGCATGGCGCTTCACGATATCCCTCCCGAATTTTCCTCTTCAGATGCTTATACCGCAGCTATGGAGAAGGAACTCCTCCCTCGTGTAGCTGGGGAAAAGCTTGCCGATTTTGTCGATGTCTTTATCGATGAGGGATATTTCATCCCTTCCACTGCTCTGAGCCAATTTATGGAACGAGCGAAGGCTTTAGGCTTTTGTATTCGAGTTCATGCCGATGAGTTCACCGATGCAGGAGGTGCGTTGGCAGCTGCTCAGTGGGGTGCTGTAAGTGCCGATCACTTGCAACACGCCTCCCGAGAAGGGATCGAGGCCATGGCTCGGGCTCGGGTTACTGCTACATTACTTCCGGGTACCTCTCTTTATACTTCCATTCCTTATACGGATGCGCGTCCATTTCTCCAAGCGGGTTGTGCCGTCGCGGTGGCAACGGATTTTAATCCGGGCAGCTGTCGTATCTCCAATCTCGCTCTATTGGCTACGATAGCTGGGATTCATTGCCATCTTTCGCTTCCAGAACTTCTAGCTGGGATTACCTATGTCCCCAGTGTGAGTCTTGGATTGGGGGAAAAGAAAGGGGCTTTGGCTGTGGGCTTTGATGCCGATTTTCTCGTCTATGAGTCGCTACAAACTGTGGATCAATGGGTGGCTTCCTGCGGCATGGAACTGCCAAGCAGCGTATGGATCCAAGGCGTCCAATCGATCTGAGAATTATATATATCTTGTTATATCAGTATGTTAAAAGACATCACTGTCGGGAGCATCCTTTGAATGCGATAAAACCGGGAGGGTGAGATGTGTTATATTCTTGGCTTTTTTTTCATAAGTATGGTGGGCTTTTCTTTTACGGTAAGAAGTGCGGGGGTGTGTGAAAGCACCCTCTCTAGTTTGGTGCAAATCGAGTTGGAAAAGATAAGAGCAGAAGAAAGAGTTCAGCGGGAAAAGAAAGAGTGGAAGAAGCGAACGAGTCAGTGTCCTTTTGATAAGCATATGTATCTGGCAAGGAGCAGTCGGAAAATATTCAATGCAAAATTGATAAAACAAGCGGATCAGGATGGAATTACGCTATCTATATTTAACAAAAAATCTACGGGGGTTGCTGCGGATCGAGTTCGTTCGATTTCTTCTGTTTATGCTCCATGTATTTTGCCAATCGCTCGCGCATGTTTTTCTTCTAATGAGGAAGTTCATTTGGCTGGTTATGTAGTTTTTAATAGTTTCGGAGGAGTTCCTTTTATTGCAGATGTGGTTTCGACGCCTATTGTGAGTGCTTTTCGCGGGATCCAGTGGATGGTGATGAAATCGGGTAACAAAGAACCGATAGAGAAATTGCTCTATGAATCTTTGTTGATGATTCAACTGGAGAAGGAAGTATCGTCGATACAGGGGATGTGGGGTGAAAAGCTAACGAAAGTAAGAAAAGAAGGATCTGTATTCCATTTTCTTCTCAAAGATGCGGACCTTAAAGGTCGTAAAGAAATGGTAGAAGAGAGGCTCCTGCTTCTGGGCGATCAGTATGTTTTTTCTCGATTGTATTGGGAGGAATTACTCTGGTTGTTAGAACTGGACGCTGGAAAATGGACAGCTCTTCAGGCTGATTTCGATTCTTTTTCTACCGATGAGTATAAAAAATCCTATTTTTCTTTGTACGTAAGAAAGAGAGGCGAGTTAACGGCAAAGGATATTAAAAGCCTTCGGTAAGAATGATGTTGCATACCCGTTCTCAGGAGAAATTTTATGATCAAAGCAATAAGTAGTTTATTTTTGGCTTGTTTGTTTTATGCCGGAGGGGCTTTGGGGGTGGATTCCATGAGTGTGGAAATCCCGGAAATGTATAAAAAAACTCCACCTAATTTGATAAAAAGAGAGTTAGAAAGAAAGAGAGAAGAAGAAAGGATTCAACTAGAAGAAGAATTGTGGAAGAATCGAATCATTCAAACGCCTTTTGATAATACGTTGTGTATGACAAGACGGAGCCAGCAAAGATTCAACAAAAAATTGATAAAACAAGCAGATGAGGATGGAATTACGCTGTCTAGGTTTAATAAAGAATCTTTGGGGGTTTCATCAGATCGGATTCGTTGGATTTATTCTATATATACGCCATCTATTTTTCCAATGGCCCGTTTTTTTTGGGCGGAAGAATCTTTTGGTATTTATATGTTTTCTTGCTTATGTCTTCCTCTTCCTTTCTTTATAGATGTATTTGCGACGCCTATATTGCTTGCTTCTCATGGGTGTGAGTGGGTGATCAGAAAAAAAAGCCAAAAAAAACCAGTGGAAAAACTGCTCTATGAATCTTTATTGATGGTTCAATTACAAGGAGAAGATCTCACTAATCCGAGCGAAGGATCTGTCTCTGCTTTTCTCCTTCAAAAAGCAGAAAATGAAGGTAGAAAGGAAATAGTCTCAGAGAGGTTAATTACATTGAGAGAGCATGCAATTTTATCCCAATTGTATTGGGATGATTTATGTTGGTTTATGGAAATGGACCTTGAAAAGTGGGGGGAATTCCAGAGAGATTTTTCTTCTTTTATTTCAAATAAGTATAAAATGTCTTATTGTTCTTTGTTTGTAAAAAAGCGTGGAGAATTAACGGAAAAGGACATTAAATATCTTGGAAAATAGTTGTTTTCTACCTATCCTATAATAAATATCCTACTAACCGTCGCCAGACTTTTTCAAAAATCCCACACAACGCTCCATTTGCCATTACGTTGGTGCTCGTAATTAGAGGGTCTAGCATCACGTTGAATGCCAAAATGATGGCAATCATCTCCGGAGTAAAGTTCAAATACATTTCATAAATCGGCAGCATGACAAAGATAGCGCCCCCGATAACGGCTGCTGTGGCGAAACGTGCGAGAACAAAGGCGATGGAAAAAGTCATCCAGATGATGGGGCCTGGGTATATGCCAAAAAATTGGGTGTAAAGAAGAAAGCAAAGGAAAGTGTTGGCAATGCAATCTCCAATTTGTTGGATATTTGTGGTAGCAGGAATGATGGCTTCTGCAAATTTAGGGTTTTCTAAATTTTTGGCTGTTCCGGAGATGGTCCAGGGCATAGTGGAAAGACTACAACCAGAGGTGAAAGCGATGGTCCCTGCTGGCAGTAGATTCTTGATATGGGTAATCATAATGGCAGGTTGAAATCCAGCTCCAATGGCAAAGAGCAACAAAAGGTAGGAAAAAAGCACGAGAATAAGCCATCCCAAGAGGGGGCCATATTGATGAACAATTTGAGGCAGCAAGTCTGTTTCATAGAGGTTTGCCGCAAATCCCAATACGAAGAGAGGAATGAGTCGTGCAAAAAATCGGGTGAGGATGATCTCCATCCAACCTTTCCCTCGGGTTAAGAAGGTGCGAAGCGTTTTCTGGGGCCACCAAGCGCTAAGACAACCGAGGCAGAGTCCCACAAGGCAGCTCTTATCAGCACTCCACCATGCGGGTCTTATAAAAGGGATGCGCCAGAGGGGAGAAAAGGAAGTTTCCATGGCAGATTGCTCAAACATGGGGAGATTGTGGGTTACCCAATGGGCAGCGCCATAGCTATACCAAACGCTGAGAAAATTCGAGAAAGCTTCGAAGAGAAACAGGCTGATGATGAATAAGGGGGCTTTTTTCTCAAAGCTGGCAACGGTATGGGAAATAAAGAAGACCACGGTGAGAGGCATGAGCCATACCAAGAGATCTTTGATGAAGACACTCATGGTATAAAAAAAAGCATGCCCCTCCCGAGGGATTTTGTCAGCAAAAAGAAAATACAAGCTCAAGAGGACTACGGTTTGTAAGCTTCGTTGGGAGAGTAGCCTTAAAAGGCGAAAACAAGAAAAATTCATAGTATAGACCACCCACAATGAGAAAGAAATTTACCATAGGAGTATACGGGAGATTCCTTAGAGAAAACCAGCAGATTCCATGCCACGGAAGGCTTTTTTCACATGGGAGAGTAAGGAACGGGGGAAAATGAGTCCGTAGGTAGGGGGCAAGAGGTCATGTCGAAACTCGGTAAAGGCCGAGTGTTTGAGGCCAGGGTTCCAGAGCTGGAGAAGTTCCTGGGTGAGAGGGGTTTTCTTAAGCAGATTCGAAATGGTAACTGAATCAGTAGGATAGACCATGGTGAGAGCCGGTACGGAGTCCCTTTCTTGGATTTTTCCCTCCATCTGCAACCGAGCATAGACATTGCAAGCGGCCACAAATTCCGCATAGAAGTTCCTTCCCGCAAAGCCAAATCCGGGGCCATGGTAGTGGGTTAGGAGAGGGTCGATTTCTGAGGTATGAAGGGAATCTACGGCATCTTGTAGGTTCCCTCGTCCGAAGTTATAGGCGGTGATGGCGAGGGGCCAAGTAGAAAATGCCTTGTAATTTTGGGCCAAAAGCAGAGCCGCACTATGGGTGGCACGCAGGGGGGAGAGTCTTTCGTCGATGAATTTGTTGATGGTCATGAACTGGCGTGCGGTTTTCTCCATGAACTGCCATACGCCGAGGGCGCCCACGCTTGAGTGGGCTTCTTCTTCAAACATGGATTCCACAAAAGCTAAGCGGGGCAACAGGGGGGAGAGGCCCTGTTTTTGAAAGATTTGCTCCATGAGAGGGATATAGGCTTGGGCGCGCTGGGCGGCTTGGAGAAAGGTGCCTGCGAGTCCTTTTTGGGAACGAAAGACGGGGAGGCCTTCCATGAGCTGGAGTCGGGTATTGGGGTTTTTGCCATATACCTCATATAAGCGTCTCTCGATGGCGCCGTATTCCATTGCCTTCGCCCCTTCGAGGCGAAAGCGCTCTGCCGCTTGGGCGTATCGCTTGAGGTATCGTACGACGAGCTGCTCCCGTGTCCACATTGCGGATCGGGTCGAAAATGGAGGCATATGGAAATTCAGGATATCGATGACGAGATTGGGATTCTCCCGATCATGAATCACCGAGACGTGTTCTGGGTAGGTGAAGAAGACTTTTTCCCAAAAATGAACGCGTTTATAAAGACCAGCGGAGACAGGAAAGAGGCGTGGATCAGGGGAATGGGTGGGTAGATCCCCCCCGAGGGCGGAGAGGGGTAGCAAACAGCCCCAGGCGTAGAATATGCGCATTGCCGTTCGTATCGTGATCAAAAAGAGCTCCGATCTGTTCATGTATGCGCAAATTTTATCGGCGTATGGCAGTCGAAAGGGGAGGTAAAGAATGCCTAGTTGGAGGCGATGATTATGATTTTGACAGGGATTTTGTTCTGGGATATAAGGCGGGTCTTCGCTTTTCTTGTGTCGGGGTATAGCGCAGCTTGGTAGCGCGTACGTCTGGGGGGCGTAAGGTCGTGGGTTCGAATCCCGCTACCCCGACCACTTTTTTTGCAAAATCAAGCTGTTGATGGAATCCTAGATCAGGCAAAATCTGTAAATTTTGTCTGGCCTGTCCCTACGCAAGTTGCACTGCCTCGGCGGATGACAGTAGACTGCACATTTCCAGACTCATTTTTATCGCTACTTTGTGTAGTCTTTCTACCAACTTCAAATTCCCCAATTTGTCAAAATCTCGATAATTTTTTCATAGGTAGAATCAAAATCAGCGCCCTCCTTGACATGGCTTGTTGCACTTTTCCAGCCTTTTTTAAGGAGCGTTAGATCTATAGATGTAAGAAAAGAGCCTATATCTGCAGGAGGTGAGCCACCTCGATACGAGAACGTAGCTTGTATTGCTTTCTGAAGAGTTACAGGAGAGGCCTTTGGTAACAACAAACCGATGTCAAAAACATCTTTTGCTCTTGAGTTAGCAGACCCTTTTGATACCAAGGCATGAATTTTTTCTGCAAGAATGGTTTCTACAGGATAGACCTGCCAGGAGATGCTTCCAGAGTCCAAAAGAGTAGGGCTTTGGATTGAAATCGGAGCGGGAGTAACCGGATCATTTGTACCGATATCAATATCGATGATTTGAGCACGATTCATTTGTGCAGGTATTTCCCCAAGTCCTCCGCGATAGACCAATCTACGTCCCCCGTATTCATTTTGCATGACCAAATTAACTTCTTTCTCGAATTGAAACCAGGTTGCATCTGCGGAGGGTTGTGCCATTGCTATTTTTATTTTTTCAATGGCCTCTTCTTGAGAGAGGCTGCGTAGGATAGTATCAATATCGATGGTAAACCGAGGCGAGTCGTATACACGAACACTTACGTAACCTCCTTTAAAAATGAGATGATCGTGTAATTTCGTGTCTGTCATCATTGTAGTGCCCCCCTTTGTTACCGGACATCTTAGTCGGCCCTAAGTAATAGGCATACGACTATGAATACGACTAGTTCTAAGGGACCCCGAGTCGAGGTAATCACCTCTGTAGAGCGAAGACGC